>ULSG01030524.1_pt1 | contig 84967 bp, 75 predicted proteins | sample 1956191 | NCBI WGS metagenome assembly ULSG01 (sample SAMEA4835703, study PRJEB28245) | human gut metagenome | biome: gut microbiome; material: fecal sample | place: Denmark | collected 2008 | reverse complement strand
CATTATCATGTTCATTATCATTATCATGTTCATTATCATTATCGGTATTTTTGGTATTTTTTGGTATACCATTTTTACCAGTGGTATTTTTGGTATCTTCTTTATTCCATCTTTTTTCAATGTTTTTTTTATTTCTTTCAACTACTTTTTCATATTTTTCTTTGTTTCTATCCAGAACATTTTTTATTGGTAAAAATGCTATTTGCAATGACCTATCTAATGTTACTGTTTGTCCAGTGTCTTCATATTCAAATATTGCTTTTATAAGTTGCCCTGCTTCTTCATCTGTTAGCATTTCAAATATTTGCTTTTGTTCTAGATATAATATAAAACTATCCTTTGCCATATTGTTTTCCTTTCGTAAAATAGGGATAAAACTTATGCAGTCTTACCCCTAGTTGTTAATCATTATCTATTTCTTTATTTGCTCTTGCTTTTTCCATTTTCATCTTGTCATTTTCTTTTTTCATCTTATCATCATATAATTTGTTAAAAATTCTCTTATACATTTCTCTATCAATTAGTTTTAACCATGTTTCAAAATCATCACAGAATTTCCAATTATCTTTAATTTCTAATGAAGTACCATCAATTTTAAAATAATCTAATAAAAACTCCTCTAATTTATTTTTAAACCATTTTTCGTTTTCGTTCGGTACACCTTTACTTATTAACTCCTTATATTCTTCTGTTGATATAATAATTTCATTTTTATTTGCCATTTTCTTTTCCTCCTAATATTTTTTATAAATAACTTTTTCCTATTAATTTTATAAATTCTTCTCTTGTATGAGTTTTTTCATATTCTTTTTGATATGCTTTTTTTAACTCTAAATCCATGTTTCTATTGTAATGTACAGAGTTGTTTGACATATTATGTTCTTTATGACATAAACCAGTGCAAAATCCATTCTCAATTGAAATTTGCCTATTGGCTGAACCAAAATAAACTTCATGAATACATTCTGCTGGTTTACCACAAAAGAAACATTTATCTAAATTATTTAATATTGAATATCGTTTCATTTCTTGTCCCACTCTTTCAATAAACTTTCTATTTCTGCATCTGATTTAGTTTCTATTCCATAAGCCTTACAATCTTGAACTACACCATCTATTAATCTGGACATTTGTTTTGAATTAAAAGAACTTGAACCGTAATATGCATTTATTATTTTAAATTCTGTATTTCCTATATATGTTGTATCAGCTATCTCACAGAACCAAGCAATTCCTTGTGCTACCCACATTTTTTCAAATGTCTTGATATTCTCTGTCTCTATTCTAAATCTTCTAAATATTCCTAATCCTTTTACCCTTCTTTTGTATTCTTCTATAGTATCTATTTCTGATAAATCACATAATTCTTGCAAAAGTTTCCAAAAATAATTATTTGCATTAGTTGTTCTTTTTTTTATGTATTTCTTTGCATCTATTTTAAGTTTTAAACCCTTTAGTTGTTCTATATCTGATAACTTGTCCTTTCCATCAATTAGAAAGCTTATTTTTGGTTTTCCAGTCTTATAATCTATGTTTATTTCTTCTAATGTTCCTGTAGTTTGCATTTAACCACCTACTTCTTATCTGGCATTGTGTTGCATTTATTTAATATTGACATGTATTGTTCTTTTGTTAAATCTGTTGTGTAAGTTATTCCATAATTCTTTTCTAAAACTGGTCCAACATCAAATCCTTTTCTTATCATAAGCGCATATATTGACTTTGCTTCTACATCTGTAATTTTATTGTTAGATACTCTTGTTGGTGCCTGTTTCTTTTTGTAACCAACTTCACTTGGATTCTGGTCAGGATCTTCTCCTGTTATTATCTTATAAGACTTCATCAAAGCATATTTATCTGCATATGTCATCGCTTTTCCTGACCCTTTATCTTGTGTATCTATTCCTTCTGCAAATGTTATTGTTTCTATATATTCATCTGTTTTGTCTATATTTACAAATCTATAAGTAGTTTTTATTCTACTAAAGATGTTATTTTTTTCTCCATATTCGTTTGTAGTAGTATACATTGTACTTTCTATTACTTCTCTACTTGCTGGATAGCTATAAACTCTATACTTAAATTCTAGTTCTTTTACAGCTTTTAAAATATCCGCTTCACCTACTGCTTTATAGGCACTTTTGCCTTGTCCAACTGTCAAGTTTTTATTAACACTAGAAATTTCATTTGTTATATTAGAAAGTTTTTCAAATATATTCATTTCTTTAATTTCCATAGTATTCTCCCTCTTTATTTTCTTTTAAATCTAAATAATCCATAATTCCCCCTACTTTATTCTTAAACTTGTATTTTGTGTATTTATATTAACTCCTGCTGGTATTTCTCCTGTTTTAGTAAAATTATTTTTTATTGCTGTTTTATCTACTTTAACTGTTACAATTTCTGTTTTGTATTCGCTAGGAATTTCATCTTCGTTTATGATTTCTACACTAGGTGGATTCTTTGCTATGCTTAATGTTCCAAGTGGTGTTTCTAGTTTTGTAAATCCACCTTGTTCCATACATCCTTTTACATATTCTTTAAATTTTGTAAGTCTGTTTTCTAATGTCTTTCTTTGCTCTGAAATTCTTTTTTCCTCGTTTTTCATTACTTCAATAGTTAATTCTATATTTCTTGTATAACCAATTAAATTTTGGCTTTTTTGTTGCAATAATTCTATTAATTCTTTTTCTACTTTCTTTTTATCTTCTTCTGTCATTTCTTCCTGTTCTATCAACATTGGAAATGAATTTGTTATTTGATATAAACTTAAATATTGCATTATTCTTCACTCAACCTTTCATTAATTTCATCTTCATATCTTTGATCGTCTCTTTCTAATATAATTCGCATACGCTCTTCATCATCTATATCATCTTCTATATAAGCTTCTGTTATCATTCTATTTTCTAACATATTTCCCCTCTCCTTTGACATATCTAAATATTAGTGCTATACTAAAAATAGATATGAATTTATATAAGTTCTTATTTTGAGTTAGTTTAAAGATTGGTAGTCGTGAACTAACTCTTTTATTTTTTCTGTAAAAACTTTTTCATTACTATATTTGTTTGAGTCAACTAATTTTTCAAGTTTATTAATTAATATATCTTTTTTCTCAAGTTCAAATCTTAATTCTTTATTTTCTTCGTTTAATACTGCTGCTTGTTTTTCCATATCACCAATTAAAATGTCTCTATTTTTTATCATTGCCTCTTGATTTTTTATTTTTCTATCTTTTTTAAATAACATTTCTTTTACACTCCTTTCTCTTTAACTTCATTTTTGCTAATGTAACTATGTGCCAGTAATAACACTTATCTAACTTGTCCATCTTTGGTACTCCTTTCTTGTAAAATTTTGTAAATTAATGTATAATACCCTCGAAAGAGAGGTTCTTATTATGGATAAAAATTCTAAAAAAATATTAAAATATTTATGTAAAAACAAATTAAATCATTATAATCTTATTAATCTTTCAAAAGTTTTCCCTGATATTCCTAAAGACCATTTAATTGAAATCGTGCATTCACTTTATAAAGAGGATCACATTAAATATGTTAGTGATTCTTCTATAAAAGTAACTAATAAAGGTATAACTTATATTTCAGTAGTTCGTAATGCTTGGATTTCTGAACATATCATTGAGACTTTAGCATTAATTGTCGCTTTTATCGCATTAATAGTTTCTATTGTTGCTCTTGTTAGGACATTTTAATAATAGCTACCAAAATAGTAATCATTACTATTATTGTTGCTGTACAAAAACCTAATACAAAAGGTCTAAAGCAATGATGTTCGTTATCATAATCTATAAAATCTGAAATAAATAACTCAATTTTGTCTATAATACTTAAATTTTTATCTTTCATATATCTCCTCCTAGTATGTCATTCCCTGCAAAAACATAAATACTGTTCCTGCTACTGCACTTATATATAATGTGCTATATACTACTGCTCGTCCTATAAAGTTATATATTTTATTTGTATCTAGTTTTCTTTTCATTTGTTTTCACCTCTTTTGTTTATTTTCATTTCTTTTTAAATCCTTTTGAGCCATTCTTATGAAAACCTTTGCTATCTGTTCGTAAATTTCTTCTTTTTCTTCCTCTGTAGTTTCTGGATGATAACTTGTTACTTTATACTCACTCTTCATAAGACTAACTCCTTTCTTAATTTTTATTCATATTGCTTGTACCTATTGTTTTTGTTTATCATGTTAAACTTAATTGATAAAAAAAATATTTGATACTTTTTCTCCTAATGCTGTAGCAATTTTTTCTAGTGTGATATTGGTTGTAACCTCTTTCTTTTCTGTTTCTAATTCAGATATTGTTGTTCTTGAAATTCCAGATTTTTCTGATAATTCTTCTTGTGAAATTCCCTTTTCCTCCCTTGCTTCTCTTAACCTATTTTTCATTATTTCACCTCGCTTTGTTTAACTTGTTGAACAGATTATATATCTATCTTTTTTGTTTGTCAAGCATATTAAACAAAAAAATATATATTTTTTTTGACTTTTTGTTCAATATGTTGTACAATATAGGCATATCAATAGATAGGAGATTCAGAAATGTTTTTAGGAGAAATTATTAAAAAATATAGAAAAGAAAACAATTTATCTTTGAGAGCTTTTGCTAGTAAATGCGGTTTAAGTTATACTTATATTTCTATGTTGGAAAAAAATATAGATTATAGGACTGGAAAACCAATTGCACCCACTTTAGACAGTGTGAAGTATATATCAAATGCAATGAATATACCTATAGATGACTTACTAAAAATGTTAGATGATGAACAAGAATTTAAATTAAATGAAGATGTTCTGCCAAACAATTTGAATGTAATCCCAATTTTAGGTACTGTAAAAGCAGGTTATGATTGGTTAGCAGAAGAAAATGTTGTAGATTATGTTACATTAAAAGAAAACATACCTAATATAAAAGAATATTATGCTTTAAAAATAACTGGTGATAGCATGTTGCCACTCCTTTCTGAAGGAGACTTAGTAATAGTCCATGACCAAGATGATGTAGAAAGTGGACAAACTGCAGTTATTCTTATTAATGGCGAAGAGGCTACTGTAAAAAAGGTAGTTAAAACAAATGAAGGTATTGAACTTCATTCTATGAATCCTTATTATCCAGTTAAAAAATTTACTTATGAAGATATGAAAAGTATACCAGTGAAAATAATAGGAAGAGTAAAAGAAGCAAAAATAAAAGGAGCTTTTGAATAGGAGTGATAATATGATAGCAATATATGCAAGACAATCCATAGAAAAAAAGGATAGTGTTAGTATTGAAGCTCAAATAGATAAATGTAAAACTTATTGTGACGGACAAAAATATAAAATATACAAAGACTCTGGTTATTCTGGAAAAAACATAAATAGACCTCAATTTTCAAGCCTGTTAGAAGATATAAAAAAAGGTATTGTAAATAAAGTTATAGCTTACAGGCTAGATCGTATCAGTAGAAGTATTGCAGACTTTTCACAATTATTGATAATGTTTGATGAATACAATGTGGACTTTATCTCTGCTACAGAAAACTTTGATACTAACTCCCCTATGCGGTAGAGCTATGATAAATATAGTTATGACATTTGCTCAATTAGAAAGGGAAACTATTGTTGAACGTGTTACTGATAATTATTATTTTAGAGCCAATAACGGTTACTGGGCTGGTGGATATGCTCCATATGGCTATAAAATAAAGCATATTATTGGAAGTGATGGTAAAAAGCACTCTATTCTTGAAATAGATAAAGGAAAATCTAAAATAGTAAAAAAAATATATAATATGTATATTAATCAAAAAATTAGTATGAGAAAAATTGCTCAACAATTAAATAATGAAAATATTCCAACCTTGAAAAATGGACTTTGGGGAATAAATGCCGTATCTGCTATTCTTTCTAGACCAATTTACACACCTGCAACCGCAAAAATTTATGAATATTTTACTAACTTAGGTTCAAATATAACAAATGATATAGAATACTTTGATGGTAGTATGACTGCAAATTTATACGGGAATGCTAAAAAAAATACAAAAGTTAAAGCTTTAAGAAATTATAATGAAATGTATCTCTCGTTAATAAATTGTTCTCCTATTATTTCTAATGAGGATTGGTTTAAAGCTCAAAAAATAAAAGGAACAACTAAACATTTGCCACCAAGAACTAATACTTCTAAAATTTCATTCTTATGTGGATTAGTTAAGTGTGGAAAATGTGGTCGAAACTTAGTAACTCAAGGTTGCAAAAATAGATACGGAACTCAATATCATTATTTAATATGTACTAACAAAAGAAGCTTTGGAGCTTCTGCTTGTAATAATAAAATGATAGATGTTTCTAAATTAGAAAAACTCGTACTATCAGACATAAAGCAATATTTTAATTCAGACAGTATAATAAATAAAGTTAATAAGTATATTAAAGACAATGAAAGTAAAGATATCGAACTTTTAACTAAAAAAGAAAAGCTAGAAAATGATATTGTTAAGTTAAATTTACAAATAGACAAACTTATCAATTCTATTGCTGAATCTAATGAATTTACTCTAAAATATATAAATAAAAAAATAGAAGAAATAGAAATTGAAAAAGAAAATAAATTAAAAGAAATCTCTTCTTTGAATTTACCCAATAATAACAATGACGAACTATTAGACTATATAAAAAATATAAATGAGAAATTAAATTCTAACGATTTTAACGAGTTAAAAATTCTATGCAAAGCATTAATTGAAAAAATAGTTGTAACTGATAAAAATATAGACATACACTACAAAATATAGTGTATGTTTTTTTGATTTTAATATATCATTATTAAATACTAATATTTTTGCCATAAAAACCTCCCATAAATAGTTTTTTATACTATATTATGAAAGGTTCTTTATTTTAGTTCACTTATTTAACTTCTCTTGCTTTAATTATATATCTTCCCTGACTATCATCAGTACATGTTATAAGTGTTATTTCTTTTTTTCCTCCTGTAAGTTGGCTAGTGCAACTTTTATTACTTGGTTCTACAACATATTTGTCATAAACCTCATATGTAACTACTCTTCCTGATGTTTCAGAAATTGTTATTTTATCACCATTAACTAATGTTGGAACTTTACTAAAAAATAATTTATTCCTATAATTATGTCCAACTATACAATAATTTCCTACTTCATTTATATTTGGTCCCCAAAATTTACATGGAGATATTTTTAATAAACGTTCTGTCTCTTTTACGCTTCCTGTTTCTCCTTCTAATATTGGAAGGTCTACCCCTATTTTTGGAATCATTATAGTTGCTGTTGTTTGGTATGTATAACCGTCAACTGTCTTTTTTACTGGCTGATTGTTTATTTTTGTGTTTACCTCTTCTGCCTCTTCTTGTGGCTGCTGTTCATTTACCTCTTCTGTTTGTGATGAGTCGTCTAAAACAACTACTAAAACGCTGTCATCTTTTACTGTAGTATTATCTTCTTCTATGTCTGTATTTCGTATTTCTTCTAATATTTCTTGTGAAGCTTCTGCTGATTTATTTCTGTCATATTCTGCATATATGTATACAGATATTAAAACAATCATCAAAAAAATAGATAAAAGAAAATCAAACTTGTAAATCTTCTTTTTTCTTTTTAGTTCTGGCGTAACATATAATTTTTTTGTAACTAAAATTTGATTCATCACATTTCTCCTTATCTATATTCTTTAATATTGTATCATAAATTACATGAAATTGAAATACCTTTTTTTAAATTACATATCATTTAAAATATTGGCTAAATTTGCAAAATCCTGTAATGTCAATTTTTCTCCCCTTATATTTACATCCATATTTAATTTATTTAAAATTTTTATTCCCTCTTCTTTTGATGTAAATACATTATTGTTTACTAATGCATTTAAAAGTGTTTTTCTTCTTTGCATAAAAGCACTTTTTATAATTCTAAACATTAAATTTTCGTCATTAACTTTTACAGGTGGTTCTTTTCTAATGTTTAATTTTAAAACTTTAGAAGTTACTTCTGGTTCTGGAATAAATGAACTGTTTGGTACTTCCATTATTCCTTCTGGTACTGAATAATAATTAATTGCATATGTAATTGCTCCTGTATTTTTTCCACCTGGAGTTTCTATTAATCTGTCTGCAACTTCTTTTTGTATCATAATTGTTATACTTTCTATTTCTAAATTATCTTCTAACAATTTCATAACTATTGGTGTAGTTATATAATATGGCAGATTTGCAACAATTTTTACATTATTTACTTCGCTTTTATTTTCTTTTATTAACTCTTTTAAATCTAATTTTAATATGTCTTCATTTATTATTTCTAGATTATTATATAATAAAAATCTGTCATGTAATATATTTATCATATTTTTGTCAAGTTCGACGCAAATTACCTTTTTGGCTTCTTGTAATAAAAATTTAGTAAGCGTTCCAAGCCCTGGTCCAATTTCAATTACTAAATCATCTTTATTAATATTAGCTGATTTCACTATAGTCTCTACCACTTCACCATTTATTAAAAAATTTTGCCCTAGGCTTTTATTGGCTTTTATATTGTATTTTTTCATTATAAATTTTGTTTCTTCTAAAATATTTTCCATTTTTTTACCTCTTGCTTATTATAACAGTTTTTTACCTTACTTTCAATATAATTAAATTAAAATAAATTTGCCACAGTTTATTGATTTTTCGTATTTGTTAATATAAAATATATGAAAAAACAAAAGATTGGAGAAATTATGAATAATAAAAATTTGAATTCTAAGAAAAAAAATTCAAAGAACAAATTAGCAAAAAAAATTGCTAAGAGCCCTAAGAATTCTAATGTTGTAAAATTAAATACATATTTTAACACCCAAAATCTTATTCATTTTAAAAAATTAAAAGCTATATTCATTATTATTGTTATATTAATTCTTGCATTACTTATAAGAATTGGTATACTTCAGTTTGTTGATGGTAATTCTTTAAAAGAAAGTGCATATAAACAACAAACAATAAATCAAATTATAAGCCCAAAACGTGGAAAAATATATGCATCTACTGGAGAAGCTTTAGCAATAAGTGCAAGAGTAGACACAATTACAATTAATCCTCAAAAAATAGTAGATGAAAATAAAGATGAAGAAAAAACAAAAGCACTTAAAGAAAAAGTTGCCAAAGGGTTGTCTGAAATATTTGAATTAAATTATGAAGATGTTTTAGAAAAAGTTACTAGTGATTCTCAGTTTCAAACAATTGCTAAAAAAGTTGACCAAGATAAGGTTACAAAGCTAAAAGAATGGATGAAAGAAAATAAAGTTACTGTTGGTATAAATATTGACGAAGATAGTAAAAGATATTACCCTTATGAAACAATATGCTCAAGTATTCTTGGATTTTGTGGAACAGATAACCAAGGTATAACTGGTATAGAGTCAAAATGGGATTCAGTTTTAACTGGTACTCCTGGTAAAATTGTAAGTTCTAAAGGTAGCGATCAAAAGGAAATTCCAGATTCAGAAGAAACATATATAGCGGCTGAAAATGGTAGTGATTTAACACTAACAATTGATTTTAATATTCAATCAATTGTAGAAAGATATTTAAAACAGGCAGTTGAAGAAAATAACTGTGAAAATGGTGGAAATGTCATTGTAATGAATCCTAAAAATGGTGATATTTTAGCAATGGCTTCATATCCTAACTATAATTTAAATACACCATTTACACCAAATGAGACTCTTGCAAAAACTTATGATTCGCTAAGTTCTGAAGAAAAAAATGAAGCAATACAAAACATGTGGAAAAATAAATCAGTTTCTGACTTATATGAACCTGGTTCTACATTTAAGGTAATAACTTCTTCTATTGCTATAGAAGAAAACATTACTTCTCCAGACAATGAAGGTGAATTTGTATGTACTGGTTATGAACATGTTGCAGATAGAAATATTGCATGTTGGAGATACTATAATCCACATGGCTATCAATCTTTAAGAAAAGCATTGGAAAATTCATGTAACCCTGCATTTATTCAATTAAGTAGAAAAATTGGAATTCCTACTACATATAAATATTATAGAGCATTTGGATTGCTTGAAAAAACTGGTGTTGCTCTTGCAGGCGAAGAAAATAGTATTGTTCGTGCAGAAAAAAATGCAACTGCTGTTGATTTAGCTACAATGTCTTTTGGTCAAAGATTAAGCATTACTCCTCTTCAAATGATTACAGCCATTTCTGCTGTTGCAAATGATGGTTATTTAATGCAACCAAGAATTGTAAAAGAAATTACAAATACTGATACAGGTGCAGTAACAGAAGTAGAACCTGTTACTGTAAGACAAGTTATATCAAAAGAAACATCTGAAAAAGTACGTGGCATGATGGAATCAGTTGTAGTATATGGAACCGGTAAACATGGCGCAGTTTCTGGTTATTCTATAGGTGGTAAAACAGGAACTTCTGAACCACCAGATGATAAAAAAGAACAAGGTTATGTTGCATCATATGTTGCAATTTCTCCCGTTGAAGACACTCAGGTTGTATTATTACTTACACTATATAAACCACCTCAGAGTAATCACCAAGGTGGACAAGTTGCAGGTCCTGTCGTTTCTCAAATGCTTTCTGAGATATTACCATATTTAAATGTCCCTTCTGAATCTACAAAAACAGATAACTCTAATAATGAAAATTTAATTACTGTTCCAAACATAAAAGATAAAACAATAGCTGAAGCACAAAAAACATTAGAAGATGCTGGATTTAAAGTAAAAGTTACATGTTCTGGTGATGTAAATACTGAACTTGTTTCAGAACAAAATCCAAAACCAGGTATTGCACTTTCAAAATCTTCTGTAATTATGTTATATTCTAAAGATGCAGTTGCAACTTCTACCACAGTTCCTGATTTAAAAGGAATGGGGGCAAGTGAAGCAACTAGAGTTTTAAAAGAAAAGAATTTGAATATAAGCATTGAAGGATCTGGAACTGTAATAAGTCAAGATTATTCAAAAGACACTAAAGTCCCAGAAGGTACAGTAATAACAGTTACATTAAAGCAAACTTTAACAGATGCCCACTAAAAAATAAACTCTATGATACTAATTTATGTATCTAGAGTTTTTTTGTAATTAAATTGTAATAAATTTTTAATGCATTTGAAATGTATATTAATGTCTTTTATTGTATAATATTGTTAAGGTACAATAAGGAGAATTTTATGAGTATAGAAAATGAATTAAAAAAAGATGGTATTTGTGTTACAGAAAAACTAGATACCTTAACAATAAATTCAATAGCAAAAAATATATCACAAAAACTATGCCAAACATTCCCAAATTTTGGTTTAAATCAAAATGATTTATTTATTAGACTTTCTAGATTGGATATGTATAAAGCTAAAATGCAAGAACGGAATGTCAGAGGCAAATTATTTTTATAAAAATACATCTATTTACTTTAATGAGAAAATAGATATAGCTGATATAGAAGAATTTGCTGTACATGAGTGTATTCATTACATTCAAGAAATAAAAGATAAAAAAAATAATTTAATTAGAATGGGACTTTGTGACCACTCTGACTTTAAAGTTTATGGCCTTGGTCTAAATGAAGCTTCTGTTCAACTTATGGCATCAAAAGTAATTGGAATAAAAAATGACTTTGTTAAATATTTTGGAATAAGTTTTGAAACTAATAGTCCTTCATATTATCCTCTTGAATGTTGCCTAGCAAATCAACTAGCATATTTAATTGGAGAAGACATTTTATTTGAAAGTACTATAAATAGCAATGATAATTTTAAAAATAAATTCATTGAATCAACATCTATAAAAACCTTTTTATGTGTTCAAAGCGCACTAGATTCAATTTTATATGCTGAAGAAGATATTATAAAATTAAACAATAAAATGATTGAATCTACAAAAGACAGGTGTGACAATATTATAAGAAAAATTGAAGAATTAAAAAATGAAATAATGCTTACATTTTTAAGAACCCAGAATTTAATTATTTCTAGTTATTTTAATACAGCTTTTAACAAAATTTCTACATTAGAAGATGTTGAAAAATATAGAAGAAAACTTTATAATTTTAAAGATTATTTGGGTTCAACTGATGGTTATACTTTTTATCATGATTATTATGTTGAACAAATGGCAAAATTAGAGCATAAATATAATATATTAGAAAATGGCGGAAATGAAACAGCTTTAGATGTAAAAAATAAAAAAGAAAATTTATTTATTTCTTTATTGAAAAAAATAAAAGATTTATTTATAAAAAAAGATACAAATATGCAAGAAAGTAAATAAAAAATACCCCCAATATTATAATTGGGGTTTATTTTATTTTTTTAAATCTTCACATATGCTTATTGCTGCATCTCTTCCTGATTTTGCAGCCCAAGCTACTGTTCCTATTTTCCCTGCTAAATCTCCTCCGGCATATATTTTAGGATTTGAAGTTTTACATTTATCATTTACTAAAATATTTCCATACTTATTTAAAACCAGTTTTAAATCGCTTACAAACTCTTCTGGTCTTGAGCCAAGTGCCATAATCACATAATCTACATCTATTTTATAATTACTATTTTCAATATTTACAGGTGACTTTCTTATTTCTCCTTCTTTTTGAATTAATCTAGTTTTTATTAACTCTAATTGTTCTACTTTATCTTGTCCTATTATTTTTACAATATTATTTTGATATAAAAATTCTATATTTTCTGCTATTGCATCTTCTATTTCTTTTTGTTCTGCTGGCATTTCTTCACGTGATCTTCTATATATTACTTTTACTTCCTTTGCTCCTTTTTTCTTTACTGTTCTTGCACAATCCATTGCAACATTTCCTCCACCAATGACTGCTACTTTTTTATTTGTATAGTCTGGATGTAAATTATATTCCAAAAGTTCATTTCCTCCAAATACTCCAGATAAATTTTCTCCTTCTACTCCCATTTTTGATGAAATATTTGCACCAAAGCTTAAAAATATAGCATCATATTGTTTTTCCAAATCTTGCAATATTAAATTTTTGTTTAATTCCATATTATATTTTACATTTATTCCTAAACTTAAAATTCTATTTACTGTTTCTTTTACAATATCTTTTGGTAATCTAAATTCTGGTATACCATGAACTAATAAGCCACCAAGATAATTATATTTTTCATATATTGTTACATCTACACCTTTTTTGGCCAAAAATGCTGCACATGTAAGTCCAGCAGGTCCCCCTCCAATTACTGCAACTTTTTTTTGCTGCATGTTTTTTTCTTTATCTAAAAAAACATCACTTAAATTTATTTTATTTTTCACAGCCATGTCAAAAACAAAAGCTTCTAAATCCCCTATACTTACAGGGGTTCCTTTTATTCCTCTAACACAGCTTCCTTGGCATTGTTTTTTATGTGGACAAATTCTTCCACACACTCCCGGAAGAACTGTTGTTAAAGATAATATTTGATATGCTTTTTTGTAATCTTCGTTTTTTATAGCATTTATAAAATCTGGTATATTATTCCCTAATGGGCACCCTTTATTACTGCAAGGTTTTATTTTACAATTTAAGCAATATTGGGCTTTTTTATTTATTTCATCAATACTTTCCATCTGTTTCTCCAATTTCTTTAATACCTTTTTACTTTTTAGGCTTTATTTAATATTTTTCTTCCTATTTTTATTTTGTTTAATAATCTTTAATTTTACTTAATATTCTATTTTTCAATTTTATTTAATACTGAAAGTACTAGTTTTAAATCATTAATAAAATCTATCTTTTTTGTTTCGTCTCTAAGTAATGCTGCTGGGTGCCATGTTGGTATATATGTTATTTGCTTCTTTTCTATTACTTTTCCTCTTGATGCAGTAATTCCATAATCCTTTCCCAGTATATTTTTTAATGCAACACTTCCAAGTAAAACTATTATCTTCGGTTTTACAATCATTACTTGATTTCTTAAATAATCCATGCAAGCTGCTGCCTCATCATCTTCTGGATTTCTATTGGCAGGAGGTCTACATTTTACTATATTTGCAATATACACTTCTTGCCTTTTTATACCAACTGCTTCAAAAGCCATATCCATAAGTTTCCCTGCTTTTCCAACAAAAGGTTCTCCTAGTCTATCTTCATCAGCACCTGGCCCTTCTCCTATAAACATTATTTTTGCATTTTTATTTCCTACCCCAAAAACAATATTTTGCCTTGTCTTACATAATTTACATCTATTACATCCTTTAATTTTTTCTTCCAATTCATCAAGATTCTCAACCATTTTATTACTCCATTTATTTTAAACTACACACTTTTCAATTAATTCTATCTTTTTTGTTTGATTTGTATCAATTTTTGCTTTTGTTCCTATTGGTATTACTGTTTTAGTTTCTATATGTCCAAAATTATTGGATTTTATAATTGGAAAATTATATTCATCTTTTATTACATCTAAAACAATTTTTTCTAATGAAATATTACTTTCATGTTCATATGAACCAATCCATAAGCCTTTTATCTTTTCAAATACTCCATTTTGTTTCATATAATACAAATAATTACTTGCAAGAGCAGGCCCTGTTTCAATCCCTAACCCTTCTAGAAACAATATTTTATTATTAAAATCAATTTGGTATTTACCTAAAACCAGTCCTCTAATTAAGCTTAAATTTCCGCCAACTAACATTCCTTCTACTTTTCCCTGTCTTATTGTTTTATATTCTTCATTTTCAAGTCCTAAAGACAAACTCCCATTAACAAAGCGATTTATTGCTTGATTATAGCTATAATTGGTATTATCTGTTGCTATAGTTTTAAAATTAGTTCCACTAAATGTCACAAGGCCTGTTTTTTCAGTTATAATATTGGTTAAAGAAGTTATATCACTATAACCACATATTATTTTAGGATTATTTTTTATTAAATCAAAATCTAGATAATCAAATGTAGAGTTGGAATTTTCGCCACCCTTTGCACACCAAATCATTTTTATATCTTTATTTGCAAACATGCTATTAATATCATATGCCTTTTCCTTAGCAGCTGCACTATACAAATTTGAATTTGAAAAAATATTTTTAGAAAATTCTACCCTAAAACCATCATTTTCAACAATCTTTTTTGCATTCATAATCTCATCTATATTTTCTCCCACAATGGGATTAGATGGAGCAACAACTCCAATTATATCACCTTTATTCAACTTATTTGGAATTATCATAAATCCTCCCTTTATAAATCTAGACAATAGACAATGGGACGGGGTTTTTGTCTTAGAGTTTTTAAGCCATTGCAATTTTTTAATTTTTTAAATCCTAGAGTTCAAAAACCTTAAGACAAAAACCCCGTCCCATTGTCTATTTTAAAGCAATTAATGCAGTTTCTAGTCCATAACCTTCTTTTTCTACTCTAAATGAGTGTATTATGTCTGAATTACATACACTACATAAACCAGAATCTATAATGTTTTCTTCTTTTAATCCTTCCTGTTTTAGTATTGTTCTGTTTATTAAAACAGTGTCTATGTGCCATTTATTTTTTTCTTTATTTTCCTCTATTATTTCTTCTATATTATATAACTTTTTAAATTTATTGTAAAATAGATCTTTGACCTCTTGGTCTACTTCAAAATGGCATTTTCTTATACTTGGACATATAAAGCACATTATATCTTCTGCATTACATGAATATTCTTTTTTCATCTTTTTTACCGCTTCTATAGATATTTCTTGTAATGTTCCTTTCCAACCTGAATGTACATTTGCAATTACCTTTTTTTGTGGATCAAAAAATAGCATAAGTATACAGTCTGCATTTGTTGTTGCAAGTATAATATCTTTTTTATTTGTAATAAGACCATCTGTTGAATTATATTTTTCCACATTAAAGTCAGGCTCATTTTTATTTACCTTTTCTTTGACTGATGCAACATTTTTGGTATGTTCTTGGTTGCATTTTACAATGTTAATATAGTTTTGTCCTAATTTTTCACATACATCTTTATAATTTTGTGTATTTTGTTTATATATTTCCTTTTCTAAAGGTTCTTTATTTGCTTTTGCCGTCCTAAAATTGACATTTTTTCCAAGTGTATATGCATGTGTTACTATATCTTTATATTCTAATAACTTTCTAAATTGTAGATATTCCACTTGCCCTTTTTTTACGTGAATTACATTATCATTTGACAAATCCATAATTTCCTCCTAAATTAAATATAATTATAACAATTACCTGGATTTTTAGTATTAAATCCACAAATTGCTTTATATTTGCAATACTTGCATGGTGTTCTTCCCTTTTTATTATATGGTTTTAAGTCTATTTTTCCACTTAATATTTCTTTTGCAATGTCTTTTATTATTTTTTGTATGTCATCTTGCAAAACTTTAAATTCTTCTTTGCTAACCCCTGATGTCCATTTTTTATTTACTTCACCACTACTTGTAATTGCTGCTGGTACTATTTTTGAGCTTCCGGTTTCTAATATTTTATCATGCAATTTTATTATTTTTACATCTGCTACTATTAATCCCTTCATTTTAAAGTTTTTTCTTATTTCGTTTTCAATTTCCTCTTCTGTTATCTTCTTATCAGATTTTACCATTTGCTCTAACAAACTAAAATATAAAATTCCAGCTGGCATTAAATCTTCTTGTTTACATACAGCGTCCAAATATGTTAATAACTGAATTTGAAGTCCTGCATATACTTCGTTTAAATCTATATTTTTGGCAGATGACTTATAGTCTATTATTCTTAAATATTTTCCGTCCTCATTTTGTGCTGTATCTATTCTGTCAATTTTTCCAGTTATCTCTACTTTTTTTCCATCTTCTAAATTTAGGATTATTGGCTTATATTTTCCTTTATTAGAAAATTCCACTTCTGTTCCTTGAATATCAAACTCACTATATACTAGTCCTTCAATTATATATTTTAATGCCTTTGTAATTATTTTTTTTAGCCTTTTAACTAAAATTTTATATTTTGATGTTGCAGTAAAAATATAATTACTACTCAATTTTAGTTTTTCTTCTATTATTTGAGCCACCAGTTTTTCTATCATTTCTTCATCTGTCATTAATTGTGCAAGTGATAAATTTTCTTCTCTTACTAACTGAAAAAAACTATCTATTGTTTCATGCATAAATGATCCTGTATTAAAACTTTGTACTTTTAATTCTTCTTTTTCCTTTAATTTTAATCCATATTGTAAATAATATGAAAATGGACAACTTCGATATTTTTCAAGTCTTGAAACACTTGTGTTTAATGTATTCCCATATAATTTATCTACTATTTCTTTATCTATATCTTTTGGTAAATTTGTATATTCTAATCCCTCTAAATCATTTTTCAAACTAATTTGATAATCGTTTTGATTTTTATAATAATTATATACCATATACCAAATATCGTCTATTTGCTCATTCTCATTTAATTTATAGATATTTTCTAGTAATTGCTCATATGTAACATTTTTATTTGTAATTTCATATTTTTTTGTTATTACATCACTTTCTTCTTTTAAGCTTAAATAAATCTTTTTTAATTTTATAATTAACATTGAAGGTCTTAATGATTTACCTTCACTGTCAGTTGATGCATATGATAAATATAGTTGTTCTTCTGCTGTTGTAAATGCCTTATATATATTAAAGTTTTCCTCATATAAATTTTCTATTGTTCCTTTTGCAAGCTCTATTCCATTTAATTTTAAAATTTCTCTATCTGAATCATTAAAAAATCCCTCATCTTTATTGTTACTTGGAAATACTCCATCATTTATCCCTATTATAAAAATAACTTTTACTTTGTGACTTCTAGATCTTTCTACATCTCCTACAATTACCTGGTCTTGTGTACCTGGAATTTTTCCTAAACTACTATTTTTTAGGCCTACTTTAAAGCTATTTATATACTTTTCTATTGTAGTTTCTGTGTCTCCAAACGTTTCCACAATATCATCTAATAAAGATATTACTATTTCGTAACTTTTTTTGTATTCATTTGCCAAGTCAATTAATCCTTTGTCTTCAAGCTTTTGTATTTTTTCTATTACTTTATTTTCTATATTTTGACTAACTATAAATTCATATATCAATCTTGAAATTGCTTCATATGTTTTTTTATTATTTAAATCATTTTTAAGCTTTATTATTGGATTTATAATTTCTTTTCTTATCTCATTTAATCTCTGGACATCTTGTTTGTCTTTTTCATCTTTAATTCCATACTCAAAATCATTTTTCCATTTACTATATTTTATTCCCCATTTTGTACAGTAATTTTCTAATTTAAAAATTTCGTCTTCTTCTATGCCGCAAAAACCTGTTTTTATATAACTTATAACTGAATCATAGGAAAAGTTTTTACTAATTACCTCTAATAAACCAAGTATGTATTTTATAATTATATTTTGATTTAAATCCCTTTTTTCATCAATAAAAACAGGAATATCATATTTATTAAAAATTGCACGTATTAAACTAGAATATGAATTCATATCTTTTGTTATAACAGATATTTCTTTATACCTTAAATTATTATGTTTTACAAGTTTTGTTATATTTTTAGCAACATTTTCTACCTCTGAATATTGATTTTTAGCCAAAAATAATTTGATATTTTCCACATTTTCTTCATAATTTGTGGATTGTGTATTATAAATATTTTTTTCAAGGTGCTTTAATTCCTTATTTTTAAATCTCGGTAATTTATTTAACTGGACAGGTTCTTCCAATTTCAAGTTATTTTCTTGAATTAAATTTATCAATTTATATAATGTTAATTTATTTGAATAAAATATGTCTGTTATAGGATTTGATGCTGGATTTAAATTATCTATGCATAAACATATATTAACTTGTTTTGCAATTTGTATAAATTTTTTTATAACACTATACTCCTGTGTAGTAAATCCCATAAACTCATCTATATATATAATAGAATTTTTTATTAAATCAACTTTATCTATATTTTGCGCAAGATAAGTAAGTAAATCTGTATCATCTATATACTTATTTGATATGTGATTTTCAAAATTTTCATAAATTAATAACATATCATTTAGCTTAGTTTTTAGGTATTTGTTTTCAATATTTTCTATATTTTGTTTTAAATCATCTACTGTAATTCCATGTTTTTTAAACTCCGTAATAGCTTGTATAGACAAATCAATATTTTGATCAGATTTTCCCAAAAATTTTAATTTTTGCTTATTAATATCTAAAATATAATTCATAATCATTGCTTTTGCAGCTTTAGAAAGGTTGGAATTACCATTATTTCCAACCTCTCCCATTACTCTGTAAGCCATTCTAGACAGTGTTATTACCTCTGCATTTATTACTGCATTTTGATTTACACACTCCATTAATTTTTTCTCTGCAGTAAAAGAAAATTGTTCTGGCGTTACAATAAATATTTTTTCATCTGTTTTTATTAACTTACTTATTTCAGAAAAGCAAAAACTACTTTTTCCACATCCTGCCTTTCCATAAATAATTCTAAGTCCCATAACTTCCTCCATAAAAATAGACAATGGGACGGGGTTTTTGTCTTAGGTTTTTTGGGAGTTTTTATATAATATCTTAATTTTTTGAAAACTTTACAAAAAGCTTAAGACAAAAACCCCGTCCCATTGTCTAAAATCTTAGAAATAAAAAATCTTCCATAAATTGATGTGTAAATGGCAAAATCCATAATAAAAGACCTAATCCTAATATAATTGCAATTGTTATTATTATTGCCTTTTTATCGTCTTTTGTCACTTCTCTTTTTTCTACCTTTAATTCTTCTTCTTTGGTTATTTTTTTTACCCTATTTATTAAATTGGTAAATAAGGTTTCTTGTTTAATTTTTGTTTTTGATCCATTTTGATTTGATTTTTTTTCTTTTTTATTTTTATTAAACATATTTCTTCTCTTCCCATTATTTATAATATATTTCTTTTTAAATTTTATATTAAAATATAAAAAATAGCAAGTATTTACCTTGCTATTTTTACTATTTTATTTAATATTTATGCAAATATTGCATCAAATTCTTCGCCTTCAATTTTCTCTTTTTCAAGTAATACTTTTGCTACTGCATGTAATTTGTCAACATTGTCTGTTAATATTTGTTTTGCTCTGTTGTAGCCAGCATCTACAATTTTCTTTGTTTCTTCATCTATAATTGCTGCTGTTTCTTCAGAATATTCTTTTGCTTGTGCAAAATCTCTTCCTAAAAATACTTCTTCTTGGCCAGAACCTAACATTAGAGCTCCTATTCTTTCACTCATACCATATTTAGTAACCATGCTTCTTGCAATTTTTGTTGCTCTTTCAATGTCATTACTTGCTCCTGTAGATATATCGTTTAATATAAGTGCCTCTGCTACACGTCCTCCAAGTAATGATACAATATTTTCTTCCATTTCTGTTTTTGACATAAATGATTTATCTTCTGTTGGTCTATACATTGTATAGCCACCTGCCATACCCCTTGGTACTATTGATATTTGATGTACAGGGTCTTGTGTTTCTAAGAAATGACTTACTACTGCGTGACCTGCTTCATGGTATGCTACAAGTCTATTTTCTTTGTCGCTTCTTACTCTTGTTTTCTTTTCAGGTCCCATAGTAACTTTTACCATGGCATCTTCTATTTCTTTCATTCCAATTTCATTTAAATTTCTTCTTGCTGCAAGTAATGCTGCTTCGTTTAATACGTTTTCTAGATCAGCTCCTGCAAATCCAGAAGTATTTTTTGCTATTATTTTTAAATCTACATCATCTGCTAAACGTTTTTTTCTTGAATGAACTTCTAATATCTGTTCTCTTGCTTTTACATCTGGTAGTCCAACAACTATTTGTCTATCAAATCTTCCAGCTCTAAGTAGAGCTTTATCTAAAACGTCTGGTCTGTTTGTAGCTGCTAAAACGATAACTCCTTCATTTTCTGCAAATCCATCCATTTCAACAAGTAATTGGTTTAATGTTTGTTCTCTTTCATCATGTCCACCACCAAGTCCTGCTCCTCTTTGTCTTCCTACTGCATCAATTTCATCTATAAATATAATACATGGTGCATTTTTCTTTGCTTGTTCAAATAAATCCCTTACTCTTGAAGCTCCGACACCAACAAACATTTCAACGAAGTCTGAACCACTCATAATAAAGAATGGAACTCCTGCTTCTCCTGCAACTGCTTTTGCAAGTAATGTTTTACCAGTACCTGGTTGACCAACAAGCAATACTCCTTTTGGAATTCTTGCTCCCATATCTGTAAATTTCTTTGGATTTTTTAAAAATTGTACTATTTCTTCTAATTCTTCTTTTTCTTCATCAACACCTGCTACATCATCAAATGTTATTTTATTTCTATCTGCTGGTGTCATAATTCTTGCTTTACTTTTTCCAAATGACATTGTTTTGCTTCCAGCATTTCCACTATTTGCTCCACTCATCATAAAGAACCAGAATATAAAGAATATTATTAATAGTCCAAATGGTGTTAACAAGCTAAGTATTGTTATAAAAATTGATTCAGATTTTTCTTCTAAAGTGAATGCCCCTTCTTTTAGGAAGTCTTCTGTATATGACATAAAGCTTTCCATATCAGGAATATTAACTTCCTTTTTTACTTTATCATCTTTAATTGCAACTGTAGCAGTTTTACCATCTGCTTCTATTTGTATACTTTCTACTTTTCCTTCATTAATTTGCGCAACTAATTCTGAATATTTTAGTTTTGAGTTACTATTTTCTAATATTGAAGATAGTACAACTATAAATATTACTCCAATTATTAGCCACATTGCTAATGTTTTAATTCCGTTTTTCATTTAATTCCTCCTTGGCTCTTAATATATTGATTTTATAACACATAAATTTTTCTTTTGCAATACTTTTTTATATGTCTTTTTTATTACAATTTTGCATGTTTCAAGACCTACTACGGATGGTTTATTTTGCCTTTTTACTATTTTTTACAAATTATAATTTTTTTGATTAATAAAATATATTTTATGATTTTTTACCAATATTTTTATATTTTTGTTAGGTGTTAAAAATTTATTTCCCACATTATTTTCACATAATTTAATTATATCTTCTATATGTATCTTGTACACACCTTGGGTATTGCCCATAAGCCTTGTTATAGTATATAGCAAAATTTTAGATTTTATTACTTTTTCTTCTAAATTAAATTTTTTTAAATTCAAAATTATCTCTTTTTCTTCTTCCCCTAAGCATAAATCATTATATTTCTCTTTGACTATATTTTGAATAAAGTCATCATCTTCTTTTACCAACTCTGAAAGTCTTGTAATTGTTTCAACAATATTTGAATTAAATTCTTTTTTTATATAAGGAATTACAATATTCCTTACTTTGTTTCTTGTATATACATTTTCAAAATTTGTTTTGTCAATCCTTGGGTTTAAGCTATTTTTTTCACAATAATTTTCAATTTCTTCTCTTTTACAATTTATAAGTGGCCTTATATATTTATTATTTTTTATAGGTTCTATACCCTTAAGTCCTGAGACTCCAGTTCCCCTTAGAATATTCATAATTATTGTTTCCGCACTATCATTTTTATTATGAGCAATTGCAATTTTATTAGCCCCTACTTTTTTGGCAACTTCATCAAAAAATTCATACCTTACAAATCTTCCTGCCTCTTCAGTCCCCATTTTATTATTATTAGCAAACTTTTCAACATCTATACTTTTAGAAAAAAATTCAATACCATTTTTCTCACAATAATCTCTAACAAATGCTTCATCCTCACAAGCCTCTTTACGAATCATGTGATTAACATGTGCAACAAATATTGCCATCGGTTCCGGGTTTGTTTGGCAATTTATTGCCACTGGTTCCGGGTTTAATTGGCAATTTTTGTTCTTTATTTTATTTAAAATATCTAACAAGCATATAGAATCTGGTCCTCCAGATACTGCCACAACAATTCTGTCTCCTCTTTGTATTAAATTATACTTTTGTATTGTTTCAAATACTTTTTTTTCTAAGTTGTCCAAATTATTCCCCCCTTTTTATTTTTCTTAATTTTTCCCTACTTATTCCAGTTTCTTGTTCAATCATTCTAAGTGAAACGTTATGCTCTATATTGGCCTTTTTTATAAGTTCTAATAATATTTTTCTATTTTTTGATAACTGTAAATTATCAATGTTGTATTTTTCATATATATCATTTATAATCCTTTTACATATATCAATTTTATCTTCTTCCTCATTTTCCATAAATACAAACTCTTCTTTATCTTCGCCATTTGACATCTTAAAGTTTATAAAATTTCTAACACTTTTTTCTATTATCGAGTCTGATTTAAACATATTGAATTTATAACTTGAATATTTGTAATTTTCCGGTTTGTTACATATGTGTGCTTTTACGGGATTATTGTGTATATATTCTATACATTTTAACAAATGTGCTCGTGACATAATTGGCTGTGCCTTGTATCTATCACGAAATACATACCCTACCCTTTCATTTTTTTTGTTGTAATATTTTGCATATTTCAAATTAGCTTTATGCATAAACTTGGTTAATTCTTCATCATTTTCTACATATATCAGAAAATGAGCATGGTTATACATCATACAATATGATAATATTTGTAAATCAAATTCTTCTTTTGTTTGTTTAATTAGCTTTAAATACTCTTCCGCTTCTATTGAAGTTTCAAAAATTGGTTCTTTATTTATTCCTTGTACCATAATGTGAAAAAAGGGAGTATTTATATATTTTTTAGGTGTTCTCGACATTATTTCCTCCTTTAGATTTCCCCTTTATATAAATAACCCCTTATTATAATTTTCCATTATTAACATTACATTTATTGTATTATATATTATGTTTACATTTTTGTCAATCTTAAATTTAACCACAACTTATTGTTTTTGCATTGTTATAAACATAAAATTAATTACCATCTGTCAACTCATCAACTTATTGCCAATCAAACCCGGAACCAGTGGCAATAAATTGCCATTTAAACCCGGAACCGTTGGCAATTTTTAATCATCAAATCTTCTTTCAAGATTGACAAATTTTGTATAACTTCCTAGCCATAATAGTTCTGCGGTACCTAATGAACCTCCTCTGTGTTTTGCAATTATTACTTCTGCTATATCTTTTTTTTCGCTTTCAGGATTATAATAATCATCTCTATATAAAAACATTACTAAGTCTGCGTCTTGTTCTATAGCTCCAGATTCACGAAGGTCTGATAGCATTGGCTTATGGTCTGGTCTTTGTTCTACAGCTCTTGATAATTGTGATAATGCAATTACTGGAACTCCTATTTCTTTTGCCAAGATTTTTAATGACCTACTTATTTCAGAAATTTCTTGCTCACGGCTTCCATTTCTTTTATTACTTCCTTGCACTAATTGAAGATAATCTATTATAACTAATCCTATGTTTTTTTCAAGTTTTAATTTTCTACATTTTGCTCTAATTTCCATTACAGAAATTCCTGGTGTATCATCTATATAGATTTCCGCCTCAGAAAGTGGGCCAATTGCTTCTGCTAATTTTACCCAATCATCATCATCTAGCTTTCCTGTTCTAACTTTATTACTATCTACCATCGCTTCACTACATAATATTCTGTTTACCATTTGCTCTTTTGACATTTCTAGGCTAAATATTGCAACTGGAACTTTAGCCTTTAATGCTGCATTTGTTGCGATATTTAATACAAATGCTGATTTTCCCATGGCAGGTCTTGCTGCTATTAATATTAATTCTGATCCATGAAATCCTGCAGTTTTATTATCAAGTTCAGTAAATCCAGATGGAACCCCTGTTATGTGCTGTTTTCTATTGTAAAGTTCTTCTAATTGAGTAAAGCTTTCAACTAAAACATCTTTTATTGGTGTATAACCTTTTTGATTTTTATTTTGAATAACATTAAAAATCTTTTTTTCTGCACCTTCCATTATGTCTTCTACATTTTCTGTCCCATCATAGCCTAAATCTATTATTTCATTTGCAGTTCTTATTAAATTTCTTAATGTTGATTTTTCCTCAACTATTTTTATATATTTAGAAACATTTGCTGTTGTTGGCACTTTTTCTGGTAAATCTGCCAAATACTCAAGTCCTCCGACTTGTTCAAATTTTCCCATTGATTCAAGCTCTGCTTTTACTGTAATAATATCAATTGGCTCTGATCTACTATATAAATTAAGTATTGCTACATAAATTAATCTATTATCTTCTCTATAAAAATCCTCTTCTTTTAAGGTTTCAATTGCTGAGGCAACAGCTTCTTTATCTGTTAGCATACTTCCTATAACAGCCTGTTCAGCTTCTATATCATGTGGTGGTACTTTTCCTAATTCCATTGTTTTTCCTCCATTTTATGTATTAATATACATTATGATATTACGTCTATTTTTAGTTTTCCAATTACACCCTCATATAATTTTATTTCAACAGTTCTTACCCCTAAGGTTTTTATTGTTTCTTTTAAGTCTATTTTCTTTTTATCTATTTTGATATTGTAACTTTTTTCTAAATTTTCTGCAATTTCCTTAGATGATACTCCACCAAAAATTTTTCCATTTTCTCCTGCTTTTACTTGAATTTTCAATTGTATTTTAGCCATTTTATCTGCTATTTTTTTTGCAGCTTCCTTTTCTTGTTCTTTTTGATATTCTTTAGACTCGTTTTTTGCTTTTAATTTTGATAAATTTTCTGCATTTGCCTCTACTGCTAAATTTTTTGGAAATAAGAAATTTCTTGCATAGCCATCTGAGGCGTTTATAATTTCATCTTTTTTTCCAACACCTTTTATGTTTTCCTTTAAAATAACCTTCATTTTGGTATAATCTCCTTCCGTTATGTTAAATTATTGCAAATATTTGCAATTTTAGCTTTTAAAATTTTTTAGTTCAATTTATTATTAGCCCCTATTGCATTTTATTGCCAACTAAACCCGGAACTATGGCAATTTATTGCCATTTAAACCCGGAACCGTGGCAATTTTTATGGTAATATTTCTGTAAAGTATTCATTTATTCTTATTATTAGTTCTTGTTTTACTTCTGCCATTGTCATTCCTTCTACTTGTGCTCCTGCAAGGGTAATATGTCCTCCGCCTCCGTAGTTTTTCTAATATTACTTGTACATTTATATCTCCTATTGAACGTCCACTTATGCATATTCTTTTGTCTTCCATATATCCTAGGACAAATGATGCAGTTATATCACTAATTGTAAGTAATTCGTCTGCTGCTTTTGCACATACTATACTTGCGTCTTTTGTTTTTTCTTTGTTTATTGATATTGCTATTGTATCATTTACTATTTCTGCTCTTTTTACTATGTCTGCTATTTTATTAAAACTTTCTAAGTCACTTTGGAACCATTTTTTTACACGTATTATATCTACTCCGCATCTACGTAAATATGCAGCTGCTTCAAATGTCCTTACTCCTGTTTTAAATGTAAAGTTTTTAGTGTCCATCATAATTCCTGCATATAAACTTTCCGCTTCTATTGTTTTTAGGTCTACCTTTTGTGTTGCATATTGTAGTAATTCTGTTACAAGTTCTGCTGCTGATGATGCATATACTTCTTGGAACATAAGTGTTGCATTTTCTATAAAGTCTGCACTTCTTCTATGATGGTCTATTATTACTACTTTAGGACATTTTTCTAGTATTTCTTCTGATTCCACATAGTTTTTCTTGTGAGTATCTACTACTATTAATAATGTATCTTCATCTATATTTTCTAATGCAACTTCTTTACTAATTAATACATCTTCATATTCTTCTTCTTTTGCTAATACTTCTTTAAAACTATCTAATGCTGCGGCATTTTCACTGTCTATTATATAACCATTTTTATTCATATTTTTTACAAATCTGTACATTCCCATTGCTGAGCCTAATGCGTCTATATCAGGATTTGTATGCCCCATTATTAATACTTTGCTTGATTCTTGTATTAAATTTTCCAATGCATGTGCTACAACTCTTGCCTTTACTTTAGTTCTTCTTTCTACTTCTTGTGTTCTTCCACCAAAGAATTTATATATATCATTTTCTCTAATAACCGCCTGGTCTCCACCTCTACCAAGTACTATGTCCATTGCAGTTGTTACTGATTTATACTTATCTTTTTGTGTTGCCCCTTCATTTGAAATTGCTATACTTAGTGTTAATTGAACTTTGCTTTTTAAATCTATTTCTTTAATTTTATCTAATATACTAAATTTGTCTTCTTTTATTGCTTTTAGATGCCTTTGTTCAAAAAAGCATATATATCTATCTCTTTCAGACTTAACTAGTACTCCATCCCATTTATTTATCCATTCATAAATATATTTATCAATTTCTGCCTTACATTGTGCAACTTCTTCACTTTCTAGTAATTGAAATGTTTCTTCATAATTGTCTACCATTATCATTCCAATGCATGTTTTAGAATTTTCATATTCTTCTTGTAATTTACATTTTTCTGTTTCATCTAAAAAATATAAAACCATCATATATTCTTTTTTGTTTTTCTTTTCTTTGTTTCTTGAATTAACAAATTTGCCATATACTCTGTATATTTTTTTATCTATTTTTATTTGTTTTTGTATTGTTTTATCTTTGTTAACTTGTTTTTCATTTTCTATTTGAGCTTTTATATCATATACTAGTTCATCAATATAATCATTTACATCTATATGTTGAAATTCTGTAACAAAACTTGAACTTTTCCATACTATATTTCCATTTGTCTCTAATATTAATAATGGAAATGGTGAATTTATTAAACTGCTTTTAGCAGTACTATCTACTGTTAATGTTAAGTCTTGAAGCGTTTCTGATATCTCACTTTTTCTTTTATTATTTGCAAAATATGTATACCCTATTATTGCTGCAAATATTAAAATTGATGGTAATATTAAATTGTTAAATTGTATTGATATAAATAATAATAATAAAAATATTATTACTAAATATATTTTTGTTCTTGATACTAAATTATCAAAAACTTTTCTATTTGTATTTTGCATATATTTTTTGTATGGTTATTTATTGTTTTATAACCATACTCCTCCCTTTTATATATTTTATACCTATTATATTTTACCCTTAAATAGGCATTTTGTCAAGGAATCTAACCTTTAATAGGTTGTAAATTAAAATTCAAAAAGGAACTTAATTTATACTGTTTAACTTTTTTGCTTCAGTACATTTTTTAAGTTCCCTTACTTTACTTTTATATTATTTTTTTCTTTTTGTTGTCTTTGATTTTTTAACAGTCCTTTTTCTAGTTTTTGGCTTTGTTTCACTTTTTATGTTTTTTGCTTCTTCTGGATCCCACTTTTCACCTTTTTTAGGCTTATTCCATGAAATATAATCACATGATGTAGGATTATTTTCACATATATAATAATTTTTTCTCCTTTTTGTTTTTCTAACTTGAACTGTACCACCACATTTTGGGCATGGTACATCTATAGTTTCTATTATAGGTTTTGCATTTTTACATTCTGGATAACCTGGGCATGCCAAAAATTTACCATATTTACCATATTTATATACCATCATTCTTCCACATTTTTCGCATGGGACATCAGATACCTCATCTACTAATTCAACATGCTCTAATTCTTTTTCCACTTTATCAAGTTCTATAGAAAATGGTCCATAAAAATCTCTTATCATTTTTTTCCATTCAGCTTTTCCTTCTGATATTTCATCAAATTCATTTTCTATTTTTGCTGTAAATTCTACATTTATAACATCTGTAAAATTTTCTGTAAGTAATTTATTTACTATTTTTCCAAGTTCAGTTGGCATTAGTTGTTTTTGAACTTTTTCTATATATCTTCTTTCTAGAATAGTTGTTATTGTTGGTGAATAAGTACTTGGCCTTCCAATCCCCTTTTCTTCTAATGCCTTTACTAAGCTTGCTTCTGTATATCTTGCAGGTGGTTCTGTAAAACTCTGTTTTGGATCTAGTTCAACTAATTTTTCTGTGTTTCCCTCTTCTAACTCTGGAAGCATTCCATCTTCTACGACCTCTTTTGCATCTGTTCCTTCTACATATAAAGTCATAAATCCTTTAAATTTTATTGCTTGTCCATTTGCTTTAAAATCATATTCATTTGCTTTTATATTTACTGCCATTGTGTCATATATAGCATTTGCCATTTGGCTTGCCATAAACCTATTATAAATAAGTTTATATAATTTATATTGATCTTTTGTTATTACATCTTTTATATCTTCTGGATTAACATCTATATATGTTGGTCTTATTGCCTCATGTGCATCTTGAGCTTCCTTATTTGTTTTATAATATCTATTTTCATAGTATTTTTCTCCATAATTTTTTACGATGTATTCTTTTGCTGCTGCTCTTGCTACATCAGAGATTCTTGTAGAATCTGTTCTCATATATGTAATTAAACCTACTGTTCCCTTTTCTGGAATCCTTACCCCTTCATACAATCCTTGTGCAACAGACATAGTTTTCTTAAGAGTAAATCCAAGTTTTCTTGATGCTTCTTGTTGCATTGTACTTGTTGTAAATGGTGGTGCTGGTGTTCTTTTCTTTTCCCCTTTTTTAACTTCACTTACAATGTATTTTGCATTTTTTATTCCTTCTAATACCTCGTCTGTTTCTTGTTTTGAATGTATTTCTAATTTTTTTCCATTCTTACCATAAAATCTGGCTTCGAATTGTTTTTTAGTTTTTTCATCTTTTAACTTAGCATATATATTCCAATACTCTTCTGGTTTAAAGCCTTCTATTTCATTTTCTCTATCTACAATTAATTTAACAGCAACAGATTGAACTCTTCCTGCTGATAAACCTCTTTTTACTTTTTTCCATAGCAATGGGCTCATTTTATACCCAACAATTCTGTCTAATACTCTTCTTGCTTGCTGCGCATCAACAACATTCATGTCTATATTTCTTGGTTCTTTTATTGCTTTTTGAACCGCATTTTTTGTTATTTCATTAAATGTTACTCTTGATATTTTGTTTTTTTCATCTTTAAGAATATATGCCAAATGCCAAGCTATTGCTTCTCCTTCACGATCAGGGTCAGTTGCAATATAAACTTTTTTTGCCTGTTTTGCATCTTTTTTTAAAGATTTTATTAAATCTCCCTTTCCTCTAATATTTATATATTCTGGTTCAAAATCATGTTCAATATCAACACCTAATTTTGATTTAGGCAAATCTCTAATATGTCCCATAGATGCAACAACCTTAGTACTTCCACCTAAGAACTTCTTTATTGTATTTGCCTTTGCAGGTGATTCCACTATTACTAATTTATCTGCCATTTTTTCCTCCGTTTATTATTTATAGTTTTCTTATAGTATTCTAGACTACTTTTATTTAATTTGCAAGCTTTAACCATAAAATTATACAATTTATTTTTGCAAAGTTACAATTCATTAGTTTAATTATATATTTTTAAAAAACAAGTTTTGGCTATATTAGAACATATAACTGAACTAATTAACTAAGACTTTTCATATCATTATTTCTTTGGCATAGTCACAAATTACATCTTCAAGTCCTATAGGTGTTACATAATTTTCTTTTAACATATTTAAAACTTGATTTACTCTTTTTTCATCATTAGTTAGATATTTTATTTCCTTTTCTTCTATTATTTTTTCTTTTGTTTTATATTCAGTTTTTATAATACATATTCCAAATTTTGCTTTATTTTCTTTTAGTATTTCATCTTCATTTATTCTTTTGTAATACTCTAACTTTATTGGATGATATATTCCTGCCTCACTTAACATTTCTTCTTTAATAAAATTTCCTCCAAAAAAAGTTTTCACTTTTGTTTCCCCCTCTTTTCACTATTTTTTACTATATATCTAAACATGGGGTTTGGCAAGCTTTTTTCGTCGCGCCTTTCGACAATTGATTTTGGATTATTTTATATTATTTCTTTATTCTACATTTTTTGATATTATATGTCACTTAATGCAAAAAAGTCGCACAAAAAATGAGTGAAAATATTTCACTCATTTTTCATTTAAATATTTTTATATTTATTATATTTTATATATGAAACTATTCCTGCTGCTATCAACACTCCTCCTAATACATATAGCCACTGTGTTACTCCTGTTTTTGGTAAAGAACCATTTGTTGTTTTTGAGTTATTTTCGCCTAAAACTGATGTTATATTTTTATTTGTATTTTGAGTATTTGAGCTATTTACTGTATTTCCTTTTTGTTCTTGATTGCTATTGTTATTATTGCTACTGTTATTAGAATTATTATTACTATTGTTGTTATCACTACCATTATTACTGGAATCATTTTTGTTGTCATCTTTATTATTGTTTTTATTGTCATCATTTTTGTTGTCATTGTTATTATCATCTTTGTTGTCATTATTTCCTGAATTATCTGCATTTGAAATTATCAATTTTAAATTTGCTGATTCTTCTATTGTTTCATCTTCAAATCCATCTGATACAGATATTTCTTTAAATGCAACATTTGTATCTCCAGCTTCCACTTCTTCTTTTACTTTAAATGTTAATTCAGCTATTTCTTGTGGAGTTGATGTTAGATTTCCTCTGTCAATAGTTATACTTCCATTTTCTGTATTCCATGTTGTTGTCCATCCATTGTATGTTGAATCATTTGTTGTTATAGGTTCTAATTTATCTGCATCAAAATCTATTTTTCCTTCTACTACTGCTATTCCGTCTGTTTGTTTTGTGCTTTCTAAATATATATATACTTTTATCTCGCTATTTGGAGTTATTTTACTTTTTTTTACTTTTAAAGATATTTTAGTTACAGCATTTTCTTCATCACTTTGTGTGTTGTCTGCATTTGAAATTATAGTACCTTGAAGTATAACTAAAAATGTTATTAATATAATAAATATGCCTTTTATAATTTTTTCCATTTTTTTCTCTCCTTTGTGTCATATTACAAGTTCATTATATATTTTTTTATACTTAAAATCAATATATTTTAAAATTTGTAACATAATTGTAATATAAAAGCAGAAAACATTTTTACTTTGTTTTCTGCTTTATTTTTTATTCAGTATAGTCTGCAAGTCCTACTTTTATTAATCTCATTTGTACTAGGTCTGTTCCCGTTACTTTTCCGTCACTGTTTATGTCTGCTGCTTTTTCATATGCTCCTTTTAGCTCATATTTTCCTACTCTGCTAAATCTCATTTGTACTAAGTCTGTTCCTGTTAATTTTCCATCTCCATTTAGGTCTCCAACTACTATTATTGTATATGTTTTTCCGTCTACCTTTATTGTGCTTGCTGTTGTTACTATATTTCCTTCTTCTATTTCATTTCCTTTTTTGTCATATACTTCATATGTACTTCCTGCTACTACTGTTTTTACCTTTTCTATAAAGTCTTCTACTTTTGTTTCTGGTTTTACTTTTGTTATATATTCTCCTGCTAGTACATATTCATGCTTTTCGTCTTTTCCTAATTTAAATGCATAATATTCACTATAACTTACACTTTCGTTTCCTAGCTTGTCTTTAGCATATACAAATAAGCTATATATTCCTTCTATGTTTTCTGGACTAGATATTTCTTCTCCATTACTAAATGTTTTTCCTTCTCCCATTTTTTCTTTTAGCTTCTCTATTGTTTTTTCTGCTTTTTGGAATTCGTTGTATTTTTCTACACTTTCAAATTTTACCCAACTGTATTTTAATGCACTATTTTCTACTCCTGCTTCATCTACTACTGTTGGTCTTACTTTTACTTTTTCTATGCTTTCTTTTGAACCATTTTCTCCATTTTCTGTGTTTTCATATGTTACTTTTGGTCCTTCTTTGTCTATTTTTATTATATATTGCCTTGTTGATGTATTTTGTCCTTGGGCTTTGTCTATTGTTGTTACTGTTGCTTTGTATATTCCGTGTTCTGTTAATGTTATTTCTCCTTCAAATTCTGTCTTTCCTTCTATTTTTATTTTTTCTCCGTTTTCTTTTTCTACTTTGTATGTATTGCTTTTTACTCCACTTATTGAATCATATCCTGGTAATAGTTTTATTTTTATGTCTTTGTTTGTATTTTCTCCTTCTTCTTTTTGTTCGTCTTGTGTTTTTTCTGTTTTGTATTCTTTTTCTTCCCCATTTTCTTCTAATGTTGTTATTTCTAATTTTCCTGCTACTGGTGCTTGATTGTCTATTACTGTGTCATTATCTCCTATTGTTCTTTCTTGTTTTATTGTTACATTTCCTACTTGATCTTCTGCATATACCCATAATACCCATATTCCTGATTCATTCTTTGGAGTTTTTATTACTGCCTTTGTTCCTTCTATTTTTCCTTTGTACCCTTCTTGGCTTTCTCCTTCAAAGTCTTCTTTTCCTGGTTTGTAATTTCCATTTGTCCAATAATATCTTAATGTTTCTTCTTTTACTCCTGTTTGTGCTGTTCCTTCATCTGTTATTGTTACTTGTATTTGTCCTTCTTTTTGATTATCCTGACTTTTTCTTTCAAATACTACTTTTGGGCCTTCTTTGTCTACTATTATTTTATATGTTGTTTTATTTTCTACTTCTAACTCTGGATTTGTTTTATTTACCCTTTTTGATGTTAATGTTAATTCATATTCTCCTTGATTTGTTAATGTTACTATTTCTATTGTATTATTTCCTACTGCTACTACATTTTCTTCTTTTCTTATCTCAAATGTTGTTTCTACTTCTCCATATGGGTCTTTTCCTTGGTTTATTATTTTTATCCATACATTTTCTTTGGTTTTTATTTCATTTTCTTTTGCTTCTATTTTTTCTCCGTCTTCTGTATTTTCCCTAAATTCTATTTCTCCTGGTGTTTGGATTTTTCCTCTTATTTCAAATGTTTTACTTTTTACTACATTTATATTTCCTTTACTATCTTCTGTTCTTATATATAAATTGTATTTTCCATCATACAATTCTTCTGATTCTATTTCTTGACCGTTTTTGTATTGTTCTACTTTATAATTTTCTTTATATTCACTTTCTTCCGGCTCTTTTCCTTCTTCTTTCCATGCATATTTTATGCTTTTGTATTCATTTTTTTCATCCGTTAATGTTGCCATCGTTTTTGCTTTTCCTACAGCTCCTTGGTTTCCATCTGGGTTAAATTTTACATTTCCAGTTCCTTTGTGTAATATATATTCTTCTTTTCTTGTATTTCCTGCTACATCTTTTGTTGTTACTTTTATTTTGTAATTGTAATTATGACATAATGTTGTATCTACAGTTGTTCCTGTTCCTACAGTTATTAATGTTTCTTCATATGTTCCTTCTTCTGTTTCCTCTATTTTATATATTTCATATGTTGTTTTGCTATGTCCACTTTCTGCTCCTTCTTCTTTTCCTCCATCTTCTTTGTGGATATACAAATTATCTTTTACATATGCCCCTTCATAATAAGTTTTGTTTCCTTCTCCTACTTTAGTAAATGTATATTCTTCACCCTCTGCACTGTTCTTAGTTACCTTTACTTTTCCCATTTCTGTTTCTGAAACTTTAGCATCTATATAAAATGGTCCATATGTTTTAATTAAAGTATTTCCTGCAAAATCTTCAATTGTAACAATTAATGTATATACTCCTGAACCTGTATTTTTTACAATCTCTTCATTTACCTTTACAGATCCATTTTCTTCATTTTCATTTTTTGAGTTATTATACCATGCATATGTACATTTTAAATTTTCTGCTGGTGTAATATTATCACTTGCAGTAATTTTCACTACCTGTTTATTTACCCAATTTGTACTTACTTCTGGGTTAAATTCTTCACTCTCAATTGTTGGTAGTGTATTATCAATTATAATTTCCTTATAATTTTCTTTATCTTGTAAATAGGCATATGTTTCAAATGTATTTCCTGCTAAATCACTTAAACTTGTATCATTATTTAAGATTTGGAAATTTAATTTTCCTTCATATTTTTCTATATTTTTTATTCTAACTCTATAAGATCTTTTTGATTCTGAAGTACCTATTTTTTCAAATTCAACACCCTCTTGAATATAATTAGACTCGCCAGCATCTACTACAAATGCTTTAAAATTTTGTTTTTTAACTAAGTCCCCTGCACTTCCATAAAAATATCCATTATCACTTATATTAAATTCTATTGTTATAGTTGAATCTTTATTTGCATATGTATTATCTGTGTTATCTGTTTCTACTTTGGTAATATTTACTGTTGGTTTTATTCTGTCTACACAATAATAATACATTTTTGAAGAATTAAACAATTTACTTGTTCCAGATACAGTACATGAATTAGGTTTTATATAAATTCCAATTCCCATTGCCAATTCTGGATTAGTTACTGTTAATTCATATTGTTTATTATTTACTTTTTTAAAGATAGGATTTTTTAATTCAGAACTTAAGCTTATATCATCAAGTGTAAATCCATCAACATCTTGATTAAAAGTTATAGTAAATTTTGTTGTTTCTGAATTTGTCCAATTATTATTTTTTACATTATCTGCTGTTACTTGATATGTCAATGGTTCTTTTACAACAATTTTCCATGCTGGATCAGTATATGCTCCATAATGATTTCCATCTTCAGCTCTTGCTTCTGCTGTTAACTCTGTCGTTCCGGCTTTTTTTGCTGTAACTTTAATATTCTTTACTTTTGCATAATTTTGAATATTATTTAAATCAACTTCCTTATTATTTGCATCTAAAAATACAACATCAACAATATCACTTGAAGTTTTATTCCATTGTTCAAAATGGTAATATAATGATGCATAATCTGATGGAATAAACCATCTTGTACAACTTTGACCAACTGTTAATTCTATTTTATTACTATCATAATATGAAATTGAAGGTCCTGTAACAAATACTCCATAACTTCCTTCCCAATCGCTACTACTATTAGAACATTTTATATGTATTCTTGTTTTTCCAACCTTAAGAGCTTTAACTTTGTAATATGCTGGATATCCATAATCATTATAAACAATTTCTACACTACCTATACTAGAATCTTCAAGCCAAGCTTCATATGTTTCACAATTTTCATAATAAAAACCTCCGCCAATGAATTTCTTGTCCAACACTCATATTTAAATCTTCATAATCTTTTGTATAATAAGCTTTATTAGTCTCACTATCTCCCTGTTCTACAATAACAGGCCAACTAATTTTTAAAACTGCACCATCACTATAAGAAATATTTAATGTTACATTCGTTGTTCCTGGTTCTTTAGCTGTAAATTTCATATAATAATAAGAACTATCATTTGTCATTAAAAATTCTCCATCAACAATAGCCGAATTATCAGCTGTAACTTTATAACTACTAAATGCTGTATCTAAAGATATAAATCCTCTTTCTGCTTCTTCCCCTACTTTAAATTGAACTGTATCACTATAATATTCTGCTGAATGTTCTACACCTGGAGTAGACTCTGATGGAGTTTGTGAAGAAGATGATGATGGAGTAACTGTAACATTTACATAGTCTGATATTCTTGTTCCATTTTCTCCTAAATAATATATAGATAAAGATGTGCTTCCTGCTTTTTTTCCTATTATTTTAAATTTTTTTGCATCATCAGTTCTTTCAACAGTTATAATATTATTATTTGTTTCATAATAAAAAGGGCCACCATAAGAAGAAATAATATTAACATATTGACTTTTGTTTTCTTTCAAACTTACTGAATCTTCTTTAATTTGTAATCTACTACTTTCACTGGAAATTTTAACTGTTATTTCATCCCAAACTTGAAAACTATCATCTGTTCTTAGGGTTATTTTCGTTTGCCCTGTGGCTATTGGAGTAAAATAAAGAGTATCACTATAGCCATTATTAGTCGTATCCCTTGTATAAATATTACTTATATACTTACTATCATATTCGATTTTTAAATTTTTAACATTATTTGATGTATCTTTATTAACATAATGTGCTGAAAATTTAATAGAAGTTGGTACACCTTTGGTTGCATTCATACTATCCAAAGGAAAGGTTATATAATATTCTGCATCTGTATGTTTTAAACTTTTTTGAATTTCTTCCCCTTGTATATATGTACTTTCTTTGTTTTCTTCATTATAAATACTTATATAATATGATGCAATACTAAGAATTGCAACTCCCACTATTAAACTTATAATTAATGTTATTTTTTTCTTCATACTAATTGCTCCTTTTACTGATAATACGTTATCATTTAAATCTTACTTTATATTTATATTAAAGTAAATAGCAGTAAAAATCACATTTTTTAATATGTTAAATTTCCCTCTACGGAAGTACATTTAGCCATTTTTATGTATCATTTATTAAGTTTTTATTACATTTATATTACGAATTAAAAAAACAAAAAACATATAATCAAAAATTGATTATATGTCATTTTTTATTTTATTTTTCTTTTTTGCATTTTATAAGAAATCTTACTAACCAAGCCAGTTGGAGCAATCTTAGCTCCTATTTTTGCACATTTTATAGAAAAACCTGGAACAATATAAAATTTATTTTTCTCCAATTTTTTTACAGCATATTTTGCAACATATTTGCTACTTAACCCCTTGATGCTAAATTCAACATCAGCTACATTATTAAAATTTGTATCAACTGGTCCTGGGCACAAAATACTTATTTTAACATTTGATTTTTCTTTTTTTAATTCTTCTCTAATTGCTTCACTAAGCCTTACAACATATGCCTTTGTTGCATAATATGTTGCCATTAATGGTCCTGGCATAAATCCTGCAATTGATGCAACATTTAAAATCTGTCCTTTATCTTTTTGCTTCATATCTTTTAAATATAATTTTGTTAAAATATGGTATGCTGTAATATTTGTATTTATCATGTTTATTTCTTTATCTAAATTAGTCTTTGTAAAATCTCCACAAGTACCAAAGCCTGCATTATTTATTAATAAGTCTACATCTTTTACTTGTTCATATAATTTTTTACAATTTTTTTCTACAGATAAGTCCATACTTATAATTTGTGAATTTGTTTCAATCTCTTTTTTTACTTCTTGTAATTTTTCTTCATCTCTTGCAACTAGTACTAAATCATAACCTTTTTTACTTAAAATTTTTGCCATATCTCTTCCTATTCCAGAAGAGGCACCTGTTATTAATGCTTTCACTAAAATCTCCTTTTTATATAAGTTATTTACTGTTTTTACTAAATTTATTCATAACAATTCCAACAGCATGAACTATTTTAGTTGATTTTTCATTTGCAACACCTTTTCCTATTGCCTTTCCTCCAACTGTAAGTGCTGCAACTGTTGCACTTAATATAAATTGTAAATTAAAATTTAGTCCAAATTGCTCTGTAATTTTAACTGATATTAATGCACTTATTGCACCACTTAATACTCCACATATATCTCCTATTACATCAGCACAAATATTGGCAACTTTTGGTGCATTTCGAATTAATTTTATTGAGTCTTTTGATCCTTTTACTTTTTTTGTTGCTTTTGCATGAAATTCATGTTCATTTGCAACTGTTACGGCCACACCAACTATATCAAAAAATATACCTATTGCAATTACAAGTACTAAAATTAAAATGGCTGGAACTAATCCTAGTCCAGATACCCCATTTGCAGATACATAAGAAAATATCATTGATAATATAAATGTTGATATAAATACCTTTATAAACCATACTGTATTCGAGTGATCTTTTGTTTTTTCTTTTTTATTTTTCATTTTTTTATTTTCCTTATATTTATTTTTGTTTTAGATGGTAAAAGTCTAAGTAAATTTTACGGTTTAGGTCTAGTCGAATTTCTCTTTTTCCCGCTTAGCATTACTGCTATAGCTGTTTCCAATTAAGGGAAAAATTTACTAAAATAGTAAACACCAGATCACCACTTAAATCCGTACCTTAATCCCTAGACTTTCATGCAAAAATTGCAAACATTCTAGAAGTTTTCCTTGACATACTTTTTAAACTTTACTAGTCTTTTTTGCAAGTATAATTTCATAACTGTATTAGTTTAATTTCGGCCAAAATTAAACTAATAATGATAAATTAATCCCAATACACTCACTCGAGACAGGCTACTCTATGTATTTCGTGTCTTGGCACTCAACATAGGTTTAACTTAAGTTTAAACTTAAGCCTCCGCGAAACCAGGGAATCATATGTATGCCATTACATATTACCCTAGTTTCTTTACTCCCTAATATCACACAAAACTGGCATTTCGCGCAAAATCAAGAAACTTCAACGATGTGCCCTTTAGTGGATTTTTAGCCCCACCCTCATAAAGTTTAGTACGACTAGAATAATGCACCATCATTTTAATATTATAACATTTATAACATTTTATTCCAAATTTATTTTTTTGCAATTTTATTCATAAAAAATTATTGGCTGTTATTTTTACAGCCAATAATCTTATATTTTCTCACTTTATCTCTTGTTTTTAATTTTTTTCTTTAATTTTAATTAATCATTTATATGTTTTATTATTTCATTATATATTTGCTCATGTATATCTTCTATTGTTCTTACTTCTTGTTTTTCATTTACACATTTTATTTCATACCAATTATATTTTTTAGAAACACTACATGCTGCATTATGAGCATCAATTAAGTGATTTCTATCACTTTCATGTATATCTTTTTTACTATCTCCTGTAAATTTATTGTCTCTATCTTTTATTAATTCTAAGGCCTTATCTACAGGCATATTTAAGAAAAATACTTCTGTTGGAACAGGTAAACCATATAAATTAAATTCAAAATCCCATAACCAATTTAGAAATTTTTCTCTTTCTTCTTCATCATCTATTTTTCCAGCTTGATGCACCATGTTTGCTGTTGTATATCTATCTGCAAGTATTATTCCTCCGTTTTTATAATATTCTTCATAACCTGTTTTAAAAGTTGCATATCTATCAGCTGCATAAAAAGTTGAGGCTATATATGGGCTAATTTCTTTTGCATTTTTTCCAAATTCTCCAGACAAATACATTTTTACAAGTGATGAGCTTGGGCTATCATAATTTGGGAAACTAACTGTTTTATATTCTATATTTTCTTTATCTAGTCTTTCTTGTAATTTTTTAAACTGAGTTTGTTTTCCACTACCATCTGTCCCATCTATTACAAATAATTTTCCTTTTTTTATTTTGCTTGGTGTTTTATTAATCATTTTATTTACGGATGCAATAATATCGTCTATGTTTGAATCATATTCATCTTTTACTAAATTGTACATTTTATTTCCCCCTTTTTTCACATTATATACTTACATTTTTCTTTTTGCAATATTGTAATATAATTTTTTAAATGTTATAATAAACCAAAAATTGTTAAAAAATACAAAGGATAGATATTTATGAAACTAAAAAAATTATTTAAATTTGCAATTTGCATATTATCACTTATATTAACAATTATATATATTATTTACAGAATTTTTTATACTCTTCCAACATCTTTAGGAGCTTTATCTTTAATATTGGCTATAATTATACTTTTAGTTGAAATATGGGAATCTATTGATTTTTTTACTTATTTTATTAATATTTTACTAACAAATAAAAAATCTCCAAAAATTCCTAATTTTAATATTATAAATGAAATTCCAGATATTGATGTATTTATTGCTACATATAATGAAAGCCCAAACATTTTAACCCGTACTATTGAGGCTTGTAAAAACATGGAATACCCTGATAAAAATAAAATACATATATATGTTTGTGATGATGGAGATAGATTAGAAATTAAAGACTTAACAATTAAAATGAATGTTAACTATATTTCTCGTTCAAATAGGAAAGATGCAAAAGCAGGAAATTACAACAATGCATTATTAAAAACAACTTCTCCTTATATTGCAACCTTTGATAGTGATATGGCTCCAACAAAAGATTTTTTATTAACCACATTACCATTTTTTTATAAAGAAAAAAATGTTGGATTTGTTCAACTTCCTCAAAGTTTTATAAATCCAGACATTTTTCAATATAGATTAAAAATGCAAAATAAAATACCATTTGAACAAGACTATTTTTATCATTCTATACAAATAGCAAAAAACAAAACAAATTCTGTTGTTTATTGTGGCACTAACGCACTATTTTCTAGACAATCTTTAAAAGATGCAAATGGTTTTGCAACAGGAACACTTTCTGAAGATATTGCAACTGGAATGATTGTAGAATCTAAAGGTTATAAAGGTATTGCACTTAACAAAATAGGTGCATATGGAATATGTGTAAATGATTTTAGTGCATTTGCAAAGCAGCGTACGCGTTGGGCAAGAGGATGTATTCAAATGCTTAAAAAATATAAAATATTAACAATAAAAGGTTTGTCTGTAAGACAAAAACTTGAATATATGTCTTGTGTTTCTTATTGGTTTTTTGGGATTCGACGTTTAATATATTTGCTTGCCCCTTTATTATTTAGTATTTTTGGAATTATTGTTGTAGACTGTAATTTACTAACATTTATTTCTATATGGCTTCCTACATATGTTTTAAAAAGATTTGGCTTAGATATTATAGAAGGAAATAAACGTTCATCAACATGGAATAAAATATATGAAACAATTTTAACCCCTGTTTTATGTTTTAAAGTACTGGCTGAGTTTATAGGTTTTAAGCAAACTAATTTTAATGTAACTCCTAAAAATACATCAAACTATACAATGGAAAAAGAAAATAAAAAAGTTTTATCTTGGCATTTAAGCTTATTTATATTAAATATAATTGGTTTTATTATGTGTATTGCTAGAGTTTATGACAATAGCATAGAAAACTATATTTTATCATTTGTATGGACATTTTCTAATATTTTCTATCTTTTTATATCTATTGTTTTTGACCTTAGATATAAAAGATATGATTATAAAAATTTTGTCCCAAACAAAATTAACAAATATAGTAAATTAGCTTTAATAAGAAGGGAAAAATAGAATGAAAAAAATAATTTTTATAGTAGTATTAGTTATAATTTTATTATTTGTATTGTATAACTTTACACCAGTTTTTGCTCCTTTAAAAGAAAATATACTCTATACTAAATATGTATCAGACAATGGCTTTTTACATGTAGATGGAACAAGCATAAAAAATAATAAAAACAATGATTTTGAATTAATGGGACTTAGTAGTCATGGTTTACAATGGTATAATCAATTGCTTACTTATGACAATTTAAAAACTTTAAAAGATACGTGGAAAATTAATGTTTTTAGAATTGCTATGTATACTGATGAAAACGGTTATATTAATAATAAAGATGAAATGAAACAAAAATTAATAGAAATAACAAATAATTTAATTGACTTAGATATGTATGTAATAATTGATTGGCATACATTAAAAGACAATGACCCTAATAAGTATAAAGAAGATGCAAAAGTATTTTTTGATGAAATTTCGACTTTATATAAAGACTCTCCAAATATTATATATGAAATATGTAATGAACCAAGTGGAAATACTGTAACATGGGATGACCAAATAAAACCATATGCGGAAGAAATAATACCAATAATACGAAAAAATGCTCCAAAATCATTAATTATTGTTGGAACTCCTAATTGGTGTAAAGATTTAACTTCACCTTCTAATAATAAACTAAATTATGAAAATATATTGTATTCATGCCATTTTTATGCTGGAACACACAAACAAGAATTAAGAGATGAAATAGATAAAGCATTACAAAATAATCTTCCAGTAATTGTTTCTGAATGGGGTACAACTGATGCAAGTGGTAACGGTAGTGTAGACATAGAAGAATCAAAAAAATGGATAGAATATTTAAATAGTAAAAAAATAAGTCATATAAATTGGTCTTTTTCTAACAAAAATGAATCTTCTGCAATTATAAGACAAGATTATTTAGAAAATCCAGATAATAATGATACTTCTAATAATAAAGATAACTTAAAAAATGATTTTAATGATTACTTAACTGAATCTGGAAAATTTGTAAAATCAATCTTTAATTAATTTTAATAAAAATAAGTATATAAAAAACCAGTGAATTCACTGGTTTTTTATGTTTTTATTATTTTATTTCAGTCTTACAGTCTGTATAATTACTTGATGTTATTGTTTCTACCTGTGTTCCAGAGTAAGTTGTACTAAATCTTCCATGTATACCAACTAAATAGTCTGCATTTGTTGTTCCTTTAATTAAACTATTACTAATATTAGTTCCTATCATTGTAATCATTGATTGTCCAGCTGAAGAAATCACACCTGGGTCTCCTATAATTCCACCAACAGAATCATTTCCTGTTATAGTTACCGCATATTTTCCTTCTTCAAATGTTTCATTTTCTTTACCTCCAACAAAACAATTTTCTATTTTTACTGTTGCTCCTCCTGAAATTCCACCTACTTGTGAATTTCCTGATATGTTACTATCTATAACATTACATTTTTTTACATATGTATCAGTTCCGGTAAAATTTGAACCATGTCCTACAATTCCACCTACTCCGTTTACTCCTTCTCCTGTAATATTTGTATTTAATAATGTACATCCTGAAATTGTATTTGATGCAGATCCAATAATTCCACCTAAATGTCCTGTTGTTGCAATTAATTTTGATTCATTTACATTACAATTGCTTAATATTGTTGTTCCTACTGGCATATTACCAACTATTCCACCAAAATCACCACTTGCTGTTCCTGTTATAGTTGATTTATTTACCGTACATCCAGTAATATTTGCCTGTGATATTCCGGCAATTATACCTCCTCTTTCTTTTGCAATTACATTAACATTATTTACTGTAATATTTTTTACATCACTTGCTGAATCTGCTTGTCCAATAGTCCCTACTGTTTGACTCTTAGTTCCATCTATTGTTATATCATTAATATTTATGTTATCTGTTATTATTTTTCCAAATCCAAGTAATATTCCTGTATGTTGTGTTCCTCCAACTATTTTATTTGTTCCATTTGATGTTTTATTTATTGTAATTCCTGTAAATTTAGCAATTGATGTTACTGTTTGGTCAGACATTAAATTACTTGTTTTCGTAGCAATACCAACTAATCCTCCTGTACTTCCATAAGAATCTTCTGATACGGAAATATTTGTTAAAGTTATATTATTCAATTTTGGATTTACTGCGACACCAACTAGTCCTCCAGTTCCATAACTTCCTAAAACTTTTAAATTAGATAATGTTATATTTGAAATTGGCATTTCTTCTTTTGTATCTGTTATTGCAATTAATCCTCCTGCTCCTCTTTTGGCACTAACAAATACATTATTTCCTGTAATTTTATCTATACTTGGACTTGCATATGAATATCCTGCAATTCCTCCTGCTTCGCCATTTGTTGTTATAGATATATTATTAAACTTTTTAACATTGCTAACATTTAATATAGATCCTAATTGTACGGCTATCATACCTCCTGATGTTCCACCTGTGTTATTGTTTATTGTTATTCCCTCAAGATTAACATTATCAATACTTGTAGAGTCAGTTGCATTTGCTGCAATTCCACCAATTTGTACAGTTGATTTTTTACCATTTAAAACATTTAAATTAATTTTGCTTAAATTAGAATTTGTAACATTTATTTTTCCTGCTTTACCAACAAGACCACCTATTAATCTTGTTGAAGCACTTACTGTATTATTATCTGTACATGTTAAATCTTCTACATTACAATTATCAAATGTTATTGTGGCTCCAAATGTTGTTCCAATAATACCAGCCATATTATCTGATGAAGTTTCTATTTCTACATTTTTTACTGTACAATTTGAAATATTTTGTAAATCCCCTGCATCAGCTACTATTCCTGCTGCACTTCCATACATACCTGTATGTGATTCATTTCCTGTATTTATATTTGTATTTTCTACTTTACATCCACTTATTTCGCACCCTTCACCAGCAATGCTTCCCATAATTCCTCCTGTTGATGTTGCATTTGATGTTATAGTTAAATCTGTAACATTACAATTTTTAATTTTATATTGATTAAAACATGCGCCTGCCACAATTCCGCCAACAGCTGTAGTTCCAGATGAGTAACTTACCATTTTAGTTGTATTAAAGTTAATGTTAACATTATTTACATTAGATTCTTCAATTGTATAACTTCCATTAACTCCACTTGTCATCAAACCACCAAGTTCTGAACCTTGTCCTTCCATATCTAAGTCTTTAACATTACATTTATAAATATATGTTGTGTCATATGACATTGCAACAATTCCTGCCACAGTAGAACTGTACTCATTATATTGGCTTTTTGATTTTATATTAGTATTTATTACATTACATTCTTTAAATTCTGAAGGATTAAATGCAAATCCGCACTATTCCTCCTGTATTTCTTGCCTTGTTATTTGTTATAGTAGAATCAACTACCTTACAATTATTAAATGTAGTATTTAAATTAGTTGCTCCTGCAATTCCTCCCATAGAATCATTATAGCCTGATCCATTTTCAGAATTTATTGTAGTTTTTTCTACTACACAATTATCTATTAATGAACTACACTCTTCTCTAGCATTTGATTGAATTGCATTATATATTCCTCCAACATTTCCATAGTTAGCATTAATTTCAGAATCATATACTTTAGCATTTATTATATTTACAGTTCCTTTACTGTAAACATAATTTTCTGCAAGAATTCCTGCTGTGTTTATTCCGTAAGAACTACTTTGAATACCATTATTATATATTTTACTACTTATTACTTGAACATTTTTAATTAGAGTATCTACATCATTTGAATTATAACCCATTCCATATATTCCTGCTACATTAATATAACTTCCACTTGATTGATTTTTAAATTCAATTGTAGATTCTGTTACATTACATTCAGTTATATATACTTGTTTAATTTCATAACCTTGTCCATATATTCCACTTACTGCTGTTCCATTACCTGCATAATTTTCAGAGATAATATTAGAATTACTTACATTACAATTATTAATTTCATTGTATACCTCATTACTATATCCATAGCCTCCAAATGCAATTATTCCTGCAGCATTATTATATTTTGCATTTACAGTAGAATCTACAACATTACAATCATTTATATAAATATATTGACTTTCATTTATTGTTCTTGTTCCATATCTATTTATTGAAGCAATTATCCCTGCGGTTTGCATATTAGAACCATTATTACTTGAATTATTAATATTTACATTTTCTATTTTACAATTTTTTAATGTTACATATTCTGTACATGCATCTCCAACAATTCCTCCTAAAGAATTATAATTTCCCCCTTCATTAATTGTTAAATTACAATTATTAGCATTTGAATTTGTTATATCCAATCTATAAGCATTGGTTTGAGCTATAATACCTGACACGTGACTTGTTCCACTTATATTTCCAGTGTTTACGCAATTATCGATTTTTGTTGTTCCACATTTTATTACCTGTCCATCTATATAATCTACCCAATAATTTTTAGCAATTATTCCCGCTGCTTCTATACTGTTAGATCCTGCTGGCATTGTTGATGTAATATCTCCAGTATTGTTACAATTTGATATTTCAATTGTACCTACAGCTCCTGATAAAATTCCAGAACATGTTGCATAATTTCCTGTAATACTAGATTGGTTATTACATTCATTTAAATTTAATTTAATTCTTGAATAAGATAAAACTCCTGATACTAATCCTTCATTATTTTGAGATGTTCCCTCGATTTCATTTAAATTATTACATTTTTCAACTATTGCAATATCATTATCTGTATTTTTATCTATTGCAGCAACTATTCCAGAAGCTCTTACATTTTGACTTTGAGAACTTATTTTTCCTGTATTTGAGCATTCGTAAATTAAAGTTCTTCCTTTTCCCATTCCTAGAATTCCAGCTGTATTTGTATATTCATAATTATTTGTTATGATTCCTTCATTAACTGATTTTACTATTTGTATTTCATTTATATTCCAAGTAATATTACTAGTATTTCCTTCGTTATATACTTTACCTGTTTTGCTTGAAGATGTATCTAAACTTCCAACTTGTATACTATTAAATTCATCTTCTGAAATCACATTAACAGTTGCTTCTACATAATATTTTTCTTCTTCTTTATTCCATTTTTTTATTATATTTAATTTTATGTAGTTATTTGATATATCCTTATAACCAACTGGTGCTTGTACCTCTTTTATATAATATATATCAGTTCCTGTTGTATCTATTTTCGTAAGTCCAAAATTTAACTTTCCATTTTGTACATCTATATTTTCATAACCATTTATAACTTGTTTTTCTCTATTTAGTACTTTAAATCTTGCACCATTTAATAAACCACTATTTTCAAAGTCTGTTTTACTTAATTCGACATTATATTCACCTGTTGTTCTTTCATTTTTTATAGCTAAACTTACAAACTCATTTATGTTATCATAGTTTGCAAAAATTCTTTGAACTTCATATCCTTCTGGTCTTGCATACCCAACTATTCCTGCTGCATTATAACTTTTTGCATTAATAGAACCTTTATTTATACAATTATTTACTTTTACTGGTCCAAGTCCACATCCCAAAAAGCCTCCAATATTATGGCTTGTTGCTGTAATTGTTGATTCATTTATACAATCTCTTAATACTAAAATTGTCTTGCTTTTTGTATGTCCTACTAAACCTCCAACATTTCTTAGTGTTGAATTTACTTTTCCTGTTACTTTACAATTTTTTAATATTGCATTTTCTGAATAACCAATTATAGATCCAACTGCATCTATATCTTCTTCGGTTTCTTCTTTAGTATCTGTATTGTCTGCATTTTCATCTACATATTTTGTAACATTAATATCTACATTTTCTAATGTTAGGTTTTCTATTATACCTGAATAAGTTCCAAATAATCCAAATTTCTTTGTTGTTTGGTCATTTGTATCTATTTTTAGGTTTGTTATTTTATGTCCGTTTCCATCAATCATTACATTGCTTACATTTAAAGGTGTCCAATCTTCTCCTTGTAAATCAATGTCTTGTTTTAATATATATTTTTTTGTTTGATTATTTTGAATATTTAGTAAATCATTTTTTGTATTGATTTCTATTGTTTTATATTTAGATGTATCTACATCTATGTCTTGTACGTCACATTCTATTTTAGTTGTAAATTTAGTTGCATCTACAACTTTGCTTATAACATCTACTTGTATTAAATATTTTATTGTATTTTTATAGCCTTCTGGTGTATGTACTTCTCTTACATAATATGTTTCTTGTTTTTCTCCTTTGGTTTCCATTATTCCAAAGTCTAATATTCCTCCATTTGCTGTAACACCAGTTTTTATCACTTTTTTATTAGAATCTAATAATTCAAATGTCGCCCCATTTAATAATTCATTATCTATTTCATCTATTTTATTTATTCTAAAAGAATATTTTACTGGCATATTGTTTGAAACTATTATACTTTCAAAATCATTATCATCTTCTGTACCAACTATATATGAGTTTTCGTCTGAATTTTGACTTTCTTCTTTCATATAATCCGAATCTACTGGCCCTGTAATATTTCCTGGTATTGAATCAATATCCTCTCCAGATTCTTCTGCTATTTGCGCTATATTTACAAATCTTTTTAATTCATCTGTTTTATCTGTATTTACTATACATTCTATACTTATTTCTTGATAGCTTAAACCATATACTCCCGTATACGGATTTATTGATAATGGTTTTAAAAATTCAGTTGTAACACTTCTTCCATCTTCTGAAACTTTCCAACCATATTTTATATTAATTGCACTATTTCCATTAAAATCTAAACCTTCTGGTAAATATTCTGTTATTTTATTTGCTGTTCCTGCAATTGTGCCTTCATTATATACTCTTATATTGTATACTATTTTATCTCCTTTTTGAGGATATACAACATTTTTGCTATGTTGGTATTGTATTTTTCCATTTACTATTTTTACTTTAGGTTCTCTTGAATTACTTATTTCTTTATTGTTTATACTATATATGTATTGTCTTAAAGATAAGTCAAACCCATCTTTTTGTTCTTGTACATATATTGTTTTATCTCTTAATAAATTATTAATAGTATATGTATCACCAAAATTCAAGTTTATCTTTTGTACTGTATTTTCAGAATCCAAATAATCTCCTTTTGATTCTATAAATACTGCCATATTATCATAATTATAATTTGCGTCTTTTTCTAATCTAAATGTTATATTTTCTCCACATTCAAAATCATTGTTTGTTATTTGTTCTCCATTTGCTTCATTTATTATTTTTATTCCTTGTAATACATTTAAATTAATATTATGATTACAATTTTTATAATGCATATTAGGCATTTTAGATACATTATAATTATTTGGATTTAGTATTTCTAAATTTTCCTTTGTATTGTCTACAAATACATCTTTAACTCCAGCAAATGAGTCATAATATATTGTTTTAACAGTATTAGGAATTTTTACATTTGTAGCATTTATACAGCCTGCAAAAGTACTAGAATCTATAGATATTAGAGAATCACCTATATTAATTGTTTTTAATTTTGAGCAATTATAAAATGCCCTTTCACCAACTTTAGTAACATTGTCTGGTATACTAACACTTTCAATAGCACAATTTTGAAAAGCTGCTGTTCCAATTATTTCTAATTCTTGTGGGAATTTGGCATCTTTTAATGAATAACAATTTAAAAATGCATAATTTCCAATTGTGTTAACTGTATCTGGTATAATAATTTTTTCTACCTTCCCAGAATAATTATATGAACTATTATTTTTACCAAATATATTATATTGGGTATATCCAAATTTTTCCCCAATTATGCTAGTTACTGGATAACCTCCTAATTTTGTTGGTATTGTAACTGTTGTACTTGGTGTTCCACTATATACATAAACATTTACCGCTTCTCCATCTACTACTTCATAATACCATGTTAATCCATTTTGGTATTGAGTAAAACCTTCCGATTTAGTTGTAAAAGTTAATATGGTTACACAAGCTAATATTAAAATACTAATTATTGCAATAACCTTCTTTTTCATTTACTTTCTCCCTTTTTATTTTTTATTTTTATCTTTATAACAACTACACTAATTATTAAAATTGTTAATATAATAAATATTGATATTTCAAATGCACCTGTTTTTATTGAAATAATAAATCTTTCTTCATTTTTGTTATCTTCTGTATTATCTTTAGCATTATAATCATTTTCATATTTTGAAATAACAGCCTTATTATTTCTTTCACCAATGCTATTGGCATTTAAATTCCATTTAAATGTAATTTCTAAATTCTTAGATTCTCCTGGATTTATAATTTTTTTAGCCAAACTTGTTGTCGTAACAACATTTCCATTGTTTACCCAAATGTTATCATTTACAAGCTCAAAGTCTTTTGGTATATAATCACTTATTTCGCTTGCATATCCTGCTATTTCACCAATATTTTTTACCTTTAAACCATAAGTTACATATATTTGAGTTTTCGAAATTTTTTTGCTATTAATTTCTTTTTTAAATATTTGATCTTTTTTTCCTAGTCCAAGACTAGTTACAGTTTCTCCTAAATCATCTTTTATTTTTATTTCTTTTATATATTTTACTAACTCTAAGTCAAATTGTTTTACTTGTACTTTTTCTTCAGACTTGTCATTTTCTTGATTTTTTTCTAATCTGGTTGATTCAATTTTTGCTATATTAGTTATTACTCTATTTTCATCTTTAACTTTATTCTCATTTACTTTAAATTCTATTTGTATATCTTTGTATTTTGGTAATTCATTATTATTTATATCAAATCCATCTATTTGTTCATTTCTTAATTTATCAGTTTTTAGTACTGTTGCATCTTTTATATTTTCTACTTCTACTAAATTTCCTGCTTTATCTTGTTTATACATCTTCCATTCATTTTCTTTGTTGATTGTACTATCTGTTATAAATTCTAATCCTTCTGGAATATATTCATATACATCTCTTCCTAATGTTTGCTTTTCTCCTTCATTAAATATTCTTAATGTAAATACTAATTTTTGATTATTTGCAACTTTGCATATTTCGTTATTTTTTGTATATTCAATTTTGCCTTCTATATTTTTTGCTACAATTTCTTTATTAGTTAATTTTTCTTCATCTATACTATACAAATATTTTTGCATACTTAAATCAAAAGTTTTAGGCTCATCCTTTATTATTTTAGCCTTTTCTTCATCTTCATTATTATTTATGTCTTTTTCATTTTCTAAACTTTCAGTTTTTGCTGTATTTATAATTGTGCCTTCTTCTTTTATTACCTCTAATTCAATTTTGATATCTTCATATAATGGTTTTTCGTTATTTTCAATTTCAAAACCTTTTATTGTTTTTCCAACTAAATAATTTGTCTTTACTAAATTATTTTCTTCTTCCCATTTATAATCTTTATTTATTTTACTATCACTTAAATATTTTAGGCCATCCGGAATTATGTCTTCCACTGTTTTTCCTACTATATCTTGATTTCCTTCATTGTATACCCTTATTGTATATACTATCTTTTCACCTTTTTTTACTTCAAGTGGTTCTTCACTTTTGTCATAAACAACTTTTCCATTCTCAATTCTTGCTGTAACTTCTTTTTTTGTTTGTGTGTCATTAATTGAAGTTAAAATCTTTTTTAATGCTATTTCATTTGTTTGTATTTTTTTATTTTTTATAGTTAATAATATTTCATCATTTTGAGTTTGTTCTAACTCTAATTCATTATTTTGTGATGTTGCTATTAACTCATATTGTTTATTTTCATTATTATATTTTTTTTGTATTTGCAAAACGTAGTTTGAAGTAAGTGTTTTTTCAAATCCTTGTGGAGCTTCTTCTTCTGTTATTGTGTAATTTTCTGTTCCTTCGCTTTGAACATTTATTGCTCCAATTGTAAGTTTTCCATTTGTTGTTGTTCCATCTACTGTTATATCTGACTGTATTTTAAATTTTCCACCTGTTAATTTTTTTCCTTCTTCAGTTTCTTGCATTAATACCAATTTATAGTCTCTGCTTTGTCTTTCATTTCCAATTTGTATTGTTACATTATTTCCTTCACTTACATTTGTTTTTACTAGATTTTGAATTAACTTATATTGGTATACTACAGTAATATCTTCTTTCTTATAATTTCCTATTTTGTTTAAAGGGTCTTTTTTTGCTGCTACATAATGTGATATTTCTTTTCTGCTTGTTGTATATTCTTTTCCAACTATTCCCTCTATCTCATCATTCTCAGCAATCTTATTTCCATCTTCATCTTGATACATTATTATTACTTTTCCCTTTTCTGTTCCATAATCAAATGAATTTTCATCCTCTTGGCTTAAGCTTTTTGACTCTTGCCCTTGAATTATTTCTTTTGTACCGCTACTTTTGTAAATCATAGCTACAACCATTATAATTCCAATTAGAATTATACTTGCTATAATAAATAATTTTTTGTTTGCTTTTGTGTCAAGATTTTTTGGTTTCATGTTAATCCCCCTATAAATTAAAATATTTTATACTTTATTATTTATTTTTTTTTAACCTTAGTCAATATAATTATTAGAAGGATTTTAAATCCTATTACATTATATTCTTAGGGAATTATAGATTTTAAGAATACTTATATATATATGTCATTTTCATTTTTTTTTAGTAATATTTTTGACATAAAAATACATTTTTCTTAGGGCATGTATATTAAACAGATTATTTGTATTATAAAAATTAGATATTGGATTTCTACATAAAATAAAGACCTATGATTTTTATCATAAGTCTTTTATATTATTATTTCGTTAAGATTTTCTATAATTTTACCTATCATACTTGCTAGAATTTAGCTCTTTTTTATATTTTTTATAATCTGGCATATAGCCCTCTACCATTTGCCAGAATTGTTTTGAATGATTCATATGTTTTAAATGGCACACTTCATGTAAAACAACATATTCAAATGCCTTAGGGCTATGCTCAATTAATTTTAAAGCTATACTTATATTTTTTGTAGAAGAACAGCTTCCCCAGGCACTTTTCATATCTCTTACCCTATACTTTTTTGGTGCTAGTCCAACCATATTTGTAACTTTTTTCATAGTATAATCTAATTGTTTTTGTATTATTTGCATATACATTTTATTTATTATCTTTTCTATTTTATTAGATAAATTTGGTTCCATCTTATATGTAAATGGTAAATTTATAATTATGTTGCAGTCTGTTATATCTACCTTAATTTGATTAGTTTCTTCATAATTAATTTTTAAAATATACTCCTTCCCTAAAATTTTATATATTTCACCTTCTTGATATTTTTTTAATTCATTATTTTTTTGATTGTACTTTTCTAAAGATTTTTGAATCCAATTAGATTTTTTATAAACTATTTCTTCTATTTGTTTATTTGTTACGTAATATGGCACTTTTACTATTACTTTTCCGTTCTTTATTTGAAGATATATATTTTTTCTTTTGCCTTTATTTATTTCATATTCTATATTATTTATTATCATTTCTACTTCCTTTATTTGTATTTTTTATTATTTTTTGCTATAATACCATTATGGAAAATATAGCAAGATATAAACATTTAAACAATTATTTAAAAGAAAAATTTGGTACGCGTACTTTAAAAATATGCATTGATGGTGGATTTACATGCCCTAACAGAGACCGGAAAAATCTCTACAGGTGGATGTATTTTTTGTAGTGAAAAAGGTTCTGGCGAACTAATTTCTTGTGCAAATGGTACAAGCCAAATCGATAAAATACATAACCAAGTTGTTAATTATTTTAATAGTTATAAAAGCCTTCGCGCAGATAAATTTATAGCATATTTTCAAAATTTTACAAATACCTATGATTCAATAAAAAATTTAAAAGCCAAGTATGATGCAGCTTTAATTAATCCCAAAATAGTTGGACTTGAAGTTGCAACAAGACCAGATTGTATAAACGAAGATATTGTTAAATTATTAAGTAGTTATAAAGATAAATATTATGTTTGTGTTGAACTTGGTCTTCAAACTTCTAATGATGATATTGGAAATTTTATTAACAGAGGTTATTTATCTTCTAGTTTTACTTACGCAACAAAACTTCTTAATAAATATGGCATTGATATTGTTGTCCATCTTATGATTGGTCTTCCTTTAGAAACTTTTAATGATGTAAAAAATAGTGTTGATTTTATTAACCATCATAATGTTCAAGGAATTAAAATTCACTCTACTTATGTTGTTGAAAATACTGGTTTGGCTAATTTGTATTATTCAGGAGAATATGTTCCAATTTCTTTTGACTATTATATGGATTGCTTGGTTTATGTTTTAACTCATATTAATCCAAATGTAGTTATTCATAGGATTGTTGCAGATGCTCCTAAAGATTTGCTTGTTGCCCCTTCTTGGAATTTGCATAAAAAGTGGGTTCTTAATGGTTTGGATAAAATTATGAGGGAACAGAATTTATTTCAAGGTATGTATTATGATTTAAAATAGTCTATTTGCTGTTTTAAATCTTTTTTTATGGTTTTATTAATCTATAAGTTATGATTTTGAATTATTATTTTGTGTTTTAGCAAATCTTTTTATAATTCAAATTTATATAATTTTTCTCCATTGTTTAATGTTTTTATAAATTTGGCACCGAATTTTTCATAATAATTGTTTAATTTTGTTTTTAAAAATATTTCTTTGTAATTTCTTTTCCTGCTTTCTTGTAAAATTGCATCATTTAGTATTTTTGAGTATCCTTTTTTTCTATATTCTTTTTTTACATACATTGTCGAATACCATGGTGTTAGATTGGGACATTCTTTACTGTCATTGGGGAATATTGATATAAATCCTATTAGGCTATTTTCTTTTAGCAATATTAATTTGCAAAAATTGCTGCTATTTAAATTTTTTTCTATCTTTTTTATTTTTTCATTTATTCTTCTATTTTTGTTGTTTTCTTTGTCGTCTGCCCATTCTTCATATTCTAGTGTTGCTACTTCTTCTATATATTCTTTTTTGTTTTTTAGATTATATACTTTTATCATATTGTTTCCTTTGCTATTTTTATTTCTTTTCCACAATTATATCACTTATTGTGGATTGTTTAAATGTTTTTTGCTGTTTTTCTTGTTTTTGCTTGGCGGAGATTATGGAGATGGGCTTGGGGTTATGAGAATTCAATTAGCCATTTTTGAAGTTTATTGAAATGTTTAGTTTTTATTGAAATATAAGTGTTTATAACACTTTTCTTTTACTGAACTCTTGTGCGATTTTTGGACATTTTTGAGGGCTTTTGTCCCCTTTCTGTCCCCAAGATTTTGAAAGTCTTGTCACACAAGATGTTCAAATATACATTTGCAAATTAGGGACATTTTGAATTTTATATAATTTGGAGGTTTATTTATGAATAATTTTAGAGAAGTTAATGATGCTATTATTAAGGAATGATTAGAATTTAGGGAAGAAACTGCATTTTGCAATATGACTCCTCGAGACAAAAAATATTGTATATATTTTGATGAATTATCTGAAAAAATAACGAATAATGTGCCAAAACAAAATAAGAAATATGTTCAGAAACAATTAGATCAACTTGATAAAAATTTTATGGATTATCTTTGCTACTGGAATGAGAAATATTATAGGAATGGTTTTGTAGATGGTTCGCAATTAGTTATGGGGTGTTTAAATGAATAAATAATTATAAAAAAAGTGTGAAATTTGACTTAAGCATTTATTAATCATTTTCACACTTTCTTATTTTGTTATGTATTGAGAATATTCTCATTACATTTATCAATTTCTTTGATAGTAGCTATTTTTATAATACTTTGAGGCTTATTATATTCTTTATTGCAAAACTCTATAAAATTTTGCAATTGTTCTTTAGCATTTGAAGTTTTTATTATTTTTTGATAAGTTTTCTCTAGCTCGTAAAAATCTATTAAATTTTCTATAGCCAATCGTAATATTGTAAACATTAATTTATATTGTTCTGAAATAATTGTATGTTGTTTTCTGTTAATTTTTAAGACATATTTATCTATTGGATATCTTGCATTAATCATTGTATTATCTCCATAAATTCCTTCCAAATAGTTTATACATTCTTCAATCCTTAAAAGCTGGTTATTAACTGAATTAATATTTAAGTATTTTGTATATTTATTCCTAACACCTTGTACTAATTCTAAACTTTTATGGTTATCAATTTTCAAAGTATGTGCTGTTTCTTCTATTTCAAAAAAGTCTTGTAAAATTGCTTTTAAATGATTTTCTATGTATTGCATTATCAATGCTGTTACTGGAGATAGAACTTCATTAATGTTGTCAAGTTCCATTAATTTCTTTATTGCTTTTTTATATTCAGAATTATATTTTTCAATTTCTTTATATAATGCTTTTTGCTCATCATTCATTTTTTTAGTCCTCTAGTTCTTTTTCATAATCATTGTTTTTTTCTAAATACATCAATTAATTTTCCATCTTCTGTTTTCCATGTTAACCATCCATTATTAGCATTACCTAATACAACCCATCCAGCTGTACTTGGAGAATTACAAATAACATCTTCTACTAAAATGCCATTTTCAATTTTAGCATTTTTTCTACTTTCTGGAATCCAGTCTTTGTTACAATCTAGACATTGGCTACCTTTTATTACAATGAATTTTCCATTGTCTACTTTCATTGACGCCTTAATTTTTTTATCAGAAATATAATAAGTTCCATCAGGTATTAACATTTTGTTAACTTTAACCATATTTCTTTGAACTTCATCTGTAGCTGTATTAAATACTTCTTCTTTGCTAATAGATTTTGGAAATATTTGTTTTCCTTCTAATGAAGATAATAATTGCACTACAAGTTCCACATCTACAGCAAATAATTCTGTATTTTGTACATTACTTTTACTAAACAATTCATGAATCAATATTTCCTTTTCATCATAGTCTTCAACTTCTATAGCAAATCTTCTCTTAAGTCCAACTACATTAACATATCCGTTCCTTTCTAGGTTATACATGCGTTGTTCAAAATTTTCACTACCCGTTTTTCCTATTTTTACTAAACCAGGTACAATTGTTGTCATACAATAAATAATCCCTTTAGCCATTTTCATCCTCCTTACACTTGTTGATCTACAATATTAAAGTATTTTACACATTTTTCTAATTTATTTATTTCTAATAATTTGATATAATTTTCCATATAATCATAATCAATTTTATCATTTTTTGTTGGTAATAAAATATACTGTCTTTTTAGTCTACCAGTCCCTAGTTTATATCCATAACTGTATTTTTCTTTTTGAGCCATTATTTGATTTGTTATAAACAGTGATACAAATTCATTATTATATTTTTTTAATTTTAATTTTCTACAATCATTTGAATATAATGCTTTATATTTATGATAAAATGCATACCCTACAGAACCATTCCTATTAACAGATATTGCATTCTCCTCTAATGTTGAATTAGTGTTAGATATATAGTATTTTATTCCATTATTCGCTGATGTAGATGTAATATAAGGTATATTTCCCTCTACTCTTTCAGCATCATATATGTCATGTCCTGAAAAAATATCACAGACCATATTGATTGGATAATTTTTCCATGTTATACTTTGAGTACAAATATCTTTATATTCTTTTTTCAAATTATATAATTTATTGTTTATATATTTTTTAAACTTACCTTCACATATTTCTTTTTTATTTTTTATAAATTTTTCCATAAAATCATAATTAGGTTTACCTTTACTATTAATTGGAACAATTATCTTATCTTTCTTAAATCTCTCTTTGCTCACAGGATATCCATAATTATAATTTTTTAATTTTAAATATTTATTAATTAAGCTACATAAAAATAATGCATTATATTCATTTAGCTTCTCATCTCTTAATACTAATACATTTTGACTACATGCAAAATCATATTTTTGATAAAAAGCTCTTGGTTCACCAACCATACCTACCGTTATAGAATTTCTTTTATTTAATTTAGATATATCTATATCAAATTCACCTTGAAATCCATTATTTGTAGAACTTCTCCCTATAAAAGGTATATCTCCATTTGGTATATCTACTAAATCAGTAGATTTTGCTATATAAATATCTTCAAAAAGCTCTTTAAATTTAACGGCTTTCCATTCTATGTCATTTAGCATCATTTAAATCACCTTCCTCAAATAAATATCCTTTATCATGAACTAACATATTAAATTCAAAAGTTAAATAATCAGCTACTGTTTTTTCAAACTCAGAATCATATGGTAATTCATCATTAAAATAATAAAAACTATATAGCCACTCATCATCAGGTTCGATTGTTGTTTTAACACAAAAATTAGTTGTATCTTCTATTCTATCAAACCATACATCTAATAAATGTTGTTTTTTATCTTTAGCAGTTGCTGTTTCTAATAATCCAACACTTGAAGAAATTTTATATCCATCGTCTTCAAAATTAATAAACTTGCATATGTGGTCTTTAGGGTGTGGGATTCCTGCTGTAAAAATTGCTATGCATGGCATTACTCCTATTCTATAAAAGGTATCTTTATTAAGAGTAATTACACCTTCTAATGTATGATGTTTTAAAATGTTTTCTTTTATATTTTGTTCATCTTTTGTTTTTCCTGTCATAGATGATTGAGGTACAATAACAGCACACTTTCCTCCTGTAACTAATGAATCTAAAAGATGTTCAACAAAACTAATTTCATATAAATCAGTATTAGCTTTAGATCCTTGGGAATATGGTGGATTCATCATACCAATATTAGCGCTTTTCAATTGTAATTTTGATGAACTTAATTTTAAAAAGTCATCATTAATTAAATTACTTTTTCCATCTCCTCTTAGAATCATGTTTGCTGTAGCAATTGTAAACATATAAGGTTGTAATTCAATTCCATGCAATTGTTCTTGTCTAATATGTCTTTTTTCAGTATCACTAGACGCTTTTTCTAACATAGTATGCATTGCTGATATTAAAAATCCAGCGGTGCCACAACATGGATCTAGTACAATGTCATTTTTTTGTATATCCAGCAAATCACAAAACAATTCAGTTATATGTTTTGGCGTCAAGACAATTCCTAATGTTTGTCCATCCCCTCCACTATAGCTCATAAATTCCCCATAAAATCTTCCTATATAGTCTTCAGCCGATTTACTAAATCTAATATTCTTATATAGATGTTTATCTAGGAATTCAGTATAATGTCTAAGTGGGGTTTTACCTAATTTTATATTTATTTCATTTAATATTTGAGAATCTCTTATAATAGAAAATTGACTTAGTAATTTGTCCTTTTTAACCTCAGGTTGCACATTAGCTCTTCTTAAATTCGAACTAATTGCATCATATATTTTTGATCCATCTGTTTTTTCACTATCACCTATTAACGAATCTATACTAAAATTCTTATATTCGCTTTCTTTTAAAGCTAATAGTATTCCAGCAACAATAAGAGGTTTATCAGTGTCTTTTAAATTTCCATAGTTTCTTAAGTCCTCATGAAGTACAGTTGCATCTTTTAATAATTCTGCAGTTTCCTTTTCTTTATCTGTATCTTCCTTTAATACTTCTCGTATATAATATTCATCAATATTATCTTTATTAACTGATATAAAAGATTCTAAATCTGTTAATTCTCTATAATCCGTTGTACTATCAACATAAATTGGCGATATTCTATGATGCTTTTCATCACCAGATATTCCAAAAGCAAATATTTTTTTGTAAGATGTGTTTTTGGCTAAATGTTGAGCATAAAATAATGCGCCATTTACCGCAAAATCCATAATATCTTTTTGTTCCAAACTTATAACTCCATCCCTTTCTTTTATATGTTTACTCAAATCTGCTTTATCTTCAATTATTATTAAATAATCCTTTACACATGCAACATATTCAGGAAATCCAACATTTCCAGTACCTTTCTTGCTTGCAGTTTTCAAAGCTTCATCAATTTCCTTTATATCTGATCCTTGAGCAGATGCATTTATTCCTGCTTCTTTCAATAATTCATATACCCATAAATCTGTTTTTATTTCCTTTTTAGCCATTTTTATTCCCCCATTTTTCCAATTATTTTAATTACTTCATATCCTTGTTTTGTTAATGCATATTTTCCTTTATCTTTATATCGCTTTAAGAAATTTAATTCTATTAATTCATTCATATATTTATTTGTTTTACTTTTAGAATAATGCAATGTTTCTGCAATTTCTTGTTGACTAGATGATAAATACTTTGCTTTTCTGTATTCAATTTCATTATCAGCTATCCATTTAAGCAATTTATACTTGTCATTGGTAAAAATTTCTAAATTTGCCCCCATTTTTCCCTCCAATTCTTTTTTGTATTTTATAATATAAGTTCTAAAAAGTCAACCAAAATAGTAAAATAATTAGTACTTTTACTATTATAAAAAATAAGCACATTTCTGTGCCTATTCTATAATTCATAGTTTCTTGTTTTTTTCTTTTGTCTTTGCTCCTTTTCCTGTTCCATATCCTCCACTTCTCTAATCTGCTGTTTCATATCTGGAACATTATTATAAATTACATCACAAAGTTTTATTTCTTTCTTTACTTTCTTCAGCATATCTGTAACAAGAATAATATCTTTAGTAATAGAATCCTTATCTTCCTCATTATTGCACTTGTTTCTGTGATAATATAACTTATTTCTTTTATTAAGTATTATTTGCTTTTCTCTAAGTTTCTTAGTTTTTAGTTCATCTACTGCATCCGTTGTTTCTAATTTATATTTACACATAAATCTAATCTGTTCTGAATAGAATTCCATTTTCTTCACTTCCTTTTGCATTTCTGGTGTTAACTTGTATTCTATATTATTCTTTTTATGAAAGCCTAATAAAAACTTATAATAGTAATATAGTGCAATTATTCCTTTAGGCTTATACTTTTTCTTTATGCTACTTTTAGACGAATAAAACTTTCCTTTCATAGCTCTATAAGGAACTATAGCTGGTCTTCATACATAATCGTTTTGTAGAATTCTTTTTGTTATATTATCAACAGAATATTCTTCTCCAAAAGCTCTTTCAACTCTTATATTTCTTTTATAAGGTTCTCTTCTTACTGATAGTTTGCCAGCTCTATAATAATAGTTATATCCCATTGACTCTAATATCCTATGAAAATCTTTTGTTGTATAAGAATTTTTAATTGCATAATCTAAATCTTCTTTAACTTCTTTATGATAATCACTTTCTTGTATATGTTTTTTATAAAAGTTCTCAAAATTAATTCCAGATTTGCATTTCTTTTCTTCTAATACACTTAATCCATATTCCTCACAAAGTTCATCTGATGTTTTTCTTAATAATGCTGTATTTTCAAAATTACTATAATACTTATATCCATCTTTAAATGAAACTGAATTAATTACAAAATGATTATGAAGATGTTTAGTATTTAAGTGAGTAGATACAACTACTTGAAATCTATCTCCCCACATTTCTTCTGCAAGTCTTACTCCAATTTCATGAGCAATTTCTGGTGTTACTTCATTTTCTTTAAAAGATTGCTCTGCATGAAATGCTAATATGCCATCTGTTTTGTGCCAGAAATCTTTTGCATTTCTCATTTCTTCTACCGCTGAATCTACATCACAATTTATACCTGTTGTATAAAATTGTTTCTCTGTTTTATCTGCATTAGTTGCATACATCATTACTTGTCTTATACTATCATAATAATCTGCTCCATTTCCTAAATAATCATTTTTTGTTTTTTCTTCATTTGTTGTATAGTCCATCACATGATCTAATCTTTTTTCTACTTTCCATATTTTTGTTGTAGCCATAATTTTCTCCTTTCTAAAAATAAAAAGGGGCTTGGGGAATTTCCCCATTTTGAATTTCGAGCTACAGAAATTCATTGCTTGCTGATACATAACTTATAACTAAAATATGGAAGGAAATGCCCAAATTCTTTTCGAACATTCAAGCATTATTCCTTAATTTTAATCATCATAAATGCATTCTTTTAATACAATTTCATCTACACAATTACTTATATTATTCATTAGTCCAACCCACTTCATTTGGTCTTTTTGTTTTAATTCTTCAGTAATATTTTCTCTCTTTTTGAACTCTTCCATAAGCTGATTGTATCTTTTATTTGCTAACTCTTGTACTTCTTTTAAATGATCTATTAAAGTATCTTCGCACTTCATAATTTCATATTGTATATGCTTATTTTCCTTTAAGTAATTAAGTCTTAACCTTCCATATTTATCTAATCTAAAATCCTTATATTTTTTTGGTAATTCCAATTCAGGATAATAATAATCTCCTACTTTTTTATAAGTTATATCCATAACTTTCCTCCTTTTTATTTACTTTTCTAAAATTTTATATTAAAATATATTTATAAACATTTGGGTTAGTATTTAGTTTTGCGGCTTATACTAACTCTTTTCTTTTGTCTTTTCCAAAGATGATTATTCCTCTACACATTTCATAAAGTCTTGATATTATAGAATCTACTATTTCTTCATTGTTATTACATAAAAGTCTTTTTCTTAGCTTTTCCTTGTTATAATTTGTTGTAATTATTATTGGTAAATTGTTTTCGTATCTATTATTTATTATTGTAAATAGCTTTTCTAATGTCCATTCACTAGGTCTTTCTTTACCTAAATCATCAATTATTAACAATGGAATCTTTGAATATTTTTCAATAACATCACTCTCACAATCGCCATCAATTTTGTAAGTGTCCTTTATATCATTTAGTAAAGTTATTAGTGTTCCAAATATAACTGGTATTTCATTTTCTATTAAGTAATTTGCAATACTAGCTGCTAAATGTGTTTTACCTGTTCCAACTCCTCCAGTTATAAATAAGCTTCCTTTATTATCACCTTTTACAAAATTCTCTGCATACCTTTTTGACTTTTCATAAGCCATTCTATTCTCATTATTAGTCATATAATTTTCAAAATTATATTCCATTAATCTTTTGTTCATTTTGCTATTTAAGTAATATCTCTTTCTTAGCATCATCTTTCTGTTATACTCCCTTTTATATTCTATTGCAGCTCTTCTATCATCAACCTTTTTCCAATATATCTTTGCTTTCATGCAGTCACATCTTACAGGCTCTCCTGATAAAACAAACTCTCTGTCTCCTACTATAAAACTCATTGTTTTTTGTTCTAATTCCTTTCCACAGAATTTACATTTTTCTCTTTTAATTGTTCTTGTACTTATCATATAAACTTCTCCTTTCATAATTAAAAATTGCTTTTTTAGTCTTTAAATCCACTATCATTTTCTATTCTAATCTTTTCTTCTCTATTCTTATCTTCTGCGTTATCTAACGTTACAGTATCGTTATTTATCATTTGTTTATCTCTAAATCTTTGCTGTCTTTTCCTGTTGTCTTCCTTGATTTTTTCGAGCTTATCAAGATTTTGATAAACATCCCAATTTTTAATATATATTGTTCCATCTTCTACGAATATCATGTGAAGATTCACTAGTTGTTTCATGATCGTTGTAAATTTGTTTACTGTCTTGTTCATAATTCTTGCAAGATCATCTATTGTTATTGGGATATTCTCACCAAGTAGAACTGCTCCATGTGCATTACACTTTGCAGCTAATGCTAATAGTTGAAACCATACTCTACAATAGGTGTCCCCATCCCTACTATTTAGTAGCTTTTTAATTTTTTCATTGTCAAATATATCTGCCTGTATCTTAAACCAATGAACTTCAACCATTTTTCTTCCTCCTTTGCTATCTTACTGAAGCTCGTTCTTTTTCACATAGATATTCATCCAGTGCTTTTACTCTAAATAAGAACTTGCCGCCTACTTTTGAATATGGTATTTGTTTTTTCTTAACCAGTTGATTAATTAACCAATATGATATTCCTAAATAGTCTGCTGCTTCTCTCATTGTTAGAGTTATTCTTTTGACTTCCTGAAATTCCATATACATTCCTCCTTTCTTTTGAAAGTTTATCTTCTTTGTTGACAACTTATCTTTTGTGTGGTAAGCTATTATTATAAGTAATCAATTACTTGTTTTATGCTGTAATTTTACTTAAAAGTCAAGTCCTGACTGGTTTTTGTCTCTGTAATTGATTTTATGTAATAATCACTTACTATGGTAGGAGTATATCAGTAATCTATTATGCTCGTCAAGGGCTTACTGTAAGTTTTTTATAATTTTTTAGGAGGTATTCGTATGAGCCTTAATTTTAGTGCATTTGAAGGAAAAAATATTTTTAAATTTGCTAAATATGAAATTAAAGAAATAAGCAAAACTAAATATATAGTTCCAGATAGTATAAATAAAAAGCACTCTAGTGGTGCTCCATTAATTGATATAGAAAAAGACTTTGAAGAATCTATTTTAATAGATTTATTAAATATAGGTAAATTAGCTTTTTATAATGAGAACGATATAGGAGAAAGCATTTTAGACTTTGTAAATAAATATTCTACATTAGGATTAATAAATGATTTACCTTTAAATAAATACTTTTTCTTAAATGATAAAATAGTTTTAAAAGATTATAACTATATTGGAAATTCTGATTTAACAACAGTAGTAGATAGAAATAAATATTTTAAATTATTCTTCCCTACTTGTGATGATAGTCAGATAAAAGAATTAATAAATGACGCAATTAAATTAGCAGAAACTCCTGCAATGGAGAAATATATATTATCTGATGTAAATAAATTATTAGCAGGATCTAATTTATATTGTGAACCTCTAGATATGTTTATTCAATATGCTAAATACTTATATAGTTTATTAAATAATATTTCTAATGAAGATAATTACAATATAGATGAATTATTAAAACAATTTGAAATTAACAATATTAAAATAAGTTTATCTAGAAAAGAAACTATATCTGTTGAATTTCAAATCACTTGTTTAAAACAATATATTGATTATTACTTTGCTAAAACAGTATCACAAGATATTAATCTATTAAAAATATGTAAATTCTGTAATAAAGCTTTTCTTGCTGTTAATCCTAAAGCTGAATATCATACTCCTCAATGTAAGAATAAAGCTAATGTTTATAAAAATAGAGCAAAAAATAAATAAACGACAAGATTCAATTCTTGTCGTTTTCTTTTAACCATGTAATATTATCTTCCAATATATTATTAAATCCTAACTGTATTAAACATTCTATATAAATCCTTTTTGCATTTATCATACAAGATGATTCTTTAAACTCATTTATCTTTATTTGTATAGAATCTTTATTTGTAAAATAGTTGCTTTCACTAAGATTTCTTTCGATTTGATTAATAAATAATTTTAATAATGATTCTTCTGTACTATATTTCCCATAAGTACTACTGAAGTATATTATTAAATTTATTTGATAATTTATCATTTTTTTATCCTTTAGTAAATCTATATATAATAACCTGTATATCAAATTTAAAGTTTCATTCTTCTGTATTTCTTTACTTTTCATAAGAAATTCTAAATATATATCTGTCAATTTTTTTTCGTCGATAATTGTCTGTACAATTTGTTTATATTCATTTTTAAATACGTCATCTAATCTTTGAAATTCTTTTAATTTTTCTATATATTTAATTTTGTTATTTTTATTAATTAATAAAAATATTATATTAAAAATCAGTACTTCAGATAAATCTTCTATATTTTCATCTTTATTTTTCTTCAAAAGTTCTTCTGTTTTCTCCACAACTTCTAGTGGAGCCTCTTTTGATTTTTGAGTTATTATTGATTTATTATTATTTTTTAAAACATTCATTATTTTTGATAATTGTATTGCTTCTTCAAAATAACCTTTTTCTATCAAAAATATTCTTAATTCTCCTGGAAATAATATTGTAATTCCCATACCATTTTTTTCTAATTCACTATGTATATCTAAGTAAAAATTGATCATATCTTCTTTTCTTTTGTAATATGATAATAATTTTAAAATGTGCATATATATGACATTTATCTTCTTATTAGTATCCAAATCATTATTCATATTATTAAAATATATTGTCATTCTAGTATAAGGCTTTCCATATTCTTCATTTTCTTCATCCAGCTTTACTCCATTTATTATGTATGCTGTAAAATATCCAAGTATATGAGTAAAAAACGCTACCATTCCTCTTTTTTCTTTATGTTTTATTACAATTCTTGTACATTCTAAAAGAATTTCTAAATTATAACCTAATTTATCTAAGAAAAAGCATCTTATTAGATATTCCATATAAAATCTAGCTTTATTTTCAAAATCAAAACTTGAAATATATTTTAAAGTTTCTTTAGCATAAATGTACGATTTTACCTTATCCTTTTTTTCATATATTTCGCTTAATTCTAGCAATACCCATATTTTTTCTGCCAATTCACCATCAATCTTATCAAATTCAAGAGCTTCTTCTAACCAGACTATAGCTTCATCATATTGTTTTGAATAATAATATTGTTTTCCTATCATACTGGTTACTATAAATTTTGATTTATAATCTGTTATATTTTTAACTTCCTGTATTCCGTAGTCAAAACCTTTTTTATCATTTAAATATTCGCATTTAAAAATAACAATATTTCTTATAGAAATTGCCGTTATAAAATTATCTCCAACCTTTTTTCCAAAATCTATTATTTTTTCATTAATAGGTATTAGTTTTTTTATTTTTTCAATATCATCTAAATTATTGTTTTTTAGCTCCACCCATGTTTTATCAATATAATAAATATACATTTCTTCCAAATTCATAAATCTGTTTACTGTATTTTTAAATATATTATATTGCTCTCTATTAAGACTTATTAATGTGTCTACCCATGAACTAAATAGTTCAATATCACCATTCTTAGGTATTGTTGCCCAAAGTAGTGATTCTATTCCTAAATTATCTATTGAATACTTCCCTTTAGGTATTTGTTTTTCAATTGTTTTTAATATTTTTTTATTTTTATTTTCGCTATTAATTGCCATCTTTAATAATTTATTAAATTTATATGGGTTTTCTTCAATAAATAATATTGCAACTCCAGCAATTAAAAAATCTTCATAGTTTTCTCCTTCTATCAGTTTTATTGTCAAATCTAAAGTTTCTTCATAATTAATCTTAAATTTTAAATAATATCTTAATTGAGCTACTCTAATTTGTAATTTTAAATATGAATCCATATCTGGTAATTCCAAGTCTTTCCATATTCCTCTAATTCCCCACTCATCTTTTATATTTTCATCATACATTTGAATTAATGTTTGAATATAAAGTTGTCCTGCCTTATTATACTCTTTTGCCTGATTTAGATATCCTAAACATTTCATTATTTCATAAGGATTTAACGTTCTTTTATCTAGAATATTTTGAGCTAATATTGAGTTTATTTTAATGTAAATTGAATTCTGAACATTATCTTTTGATATTTGACTTATCAGTGGATTTATTTTATATAAATTAGTCTCCTCGTCAAGTTCGATAAATTTTCCATTTAATTCACTTAATATTTCTAATGGTCTGTCTATAAATGGTTTAATTTCGCATATTTGCTTTATTTCGTCTATTGATAGATCAGTATTTAAACAACCCATTCTATATAATAATTCTTTACTTCTCTCATCTTGTATTCTACTTAATAAAACTTCTTGTATTTCACCTTTTGTTTTCAAAAAATATTTTCCATCAAAAACACCTATAAATCCATTATTTAAAAAATCCCATTTTTGTTCTTTTAAAAAGACTATTATTTGCTTAATTATAAATATCTTATTTTTTCCTATTGTTTCTATAAATTGAATTATTTTTTTATCATACATAAATTCTGGAGCTTCATATATTTTTAACAAATCAATTACATCATTCTCCCCAACGTCATCTACACTTACATAATAAATATCATCAATTTCATTTTCAAAAATACTTTCTAAGCTGTTTAAAGATGAAAAAATAATTTTCACATTATTTTCAGCAGCTTGTTTTAATAATCTTATAAAGATATTATAAATTTTTGTATTTTTTTTCAACTTAGGTAAATTATCTATTACAATAGTAGATTTTAAATCGTTCCCTATTTCAATTATAATTTTATAAATCATAATAATAATTTTTTCAATTTGATTAATATCATTTTCACTTAAATCAATATACTTTATTTCATTTAATTGATTAGCTAATAATTTAATTATAGTAGTTTTCCCAGAATATATTTCTCCATAAATATTTATACTTTTACCACTATCTATTTGTTGTTTTATTTTTTCTATTAAATCATACCTTTTAGATACATTTTTAGAAATAGCATTAACTGGAACAAGTGAGGTTTCATAACTATATATAAAATCTATATCCTTGCTATTCATATTAATTGCAAAACTATATATATCTTCCATCATTTTTATTGCATTATCCTCAATCAAGTCATCAAAAATCTTTTCTTTACTAAAAACATATTCACAATATGAAACAACATTACTTATAGCAATACTTTGGTTTACTCTTTGGTTTTTTACTTTATTTCCATCTCCCCAATCTGAAATTCCTTTTACCACAATCCATTCATTTATTTTATTATTTAAACATGCAGCAGCTAACCCTGCAGCTTCCATTTCTCCACCTATAATATATGTTGTATTGCCCATCTCAAGTATTTTTCTTTTTTGTTCACTTGAATCTATTATCTTTTCGCCACTTGCTATTGTTCCTACATGTATTTTTGCTCTTGATGCACTATCAGAATTCCAAATTTTATCATCTTTAAATCTTTTAAATAAAACTTCTCCCGCATTATAATAAGGATTGCTTAAATGCTGACAACTAATAGCTCCTTCTTTATTCTCTTTAATCTTATATTTTTCGTACATATAAATATCTCTAGAAATTAATATATCTCCTATTTTTTGATTACAATCTATTCCTCTTCCAAAAGCAATTCCTATCATTACTACCATTTTGATATTCCAAATCTGTAAAGCATCATTAATTGCCAATGTACTAGCTCCATCTCCCATAGATCCTATCTTTGTTTGAATATGAACAACGTTATAAATTCCAAATTTACCTATATAAAATTCATAACTTTTATAATTATACTGAAGTACATCTGATTCTCCCATTATAGGCTTTAATTTTTCATTTAATTTTTCTTTTTCAATATCTGCAGATGTAACTAGTAAAATTCTTATATTGTTTTTTATAATATTCTTTTTTATATCATCTATTATTTCTATTTTAATCACCTCAATTTCAGCTTTACTATATCAAATTTTCCCTTTGTTTTCAATATTTTCACAATATATTACATTATAATACAAAATTCGACAAACAGACAAAAACTAGTAGTGTTTACTTACTACTAGTTTTTTCTTTATATAAATTATAACATTTTTTAAAGCTTTCATATGCCCTGCTTAATCTATCAGCACAAGATTTTATATCATGCTTACTACTTAAACAACCAAAGAATTTTATTAATAATTCTTTATCATCTTCTAATATACTTTCTATCTTAAAACAATTCATCATACGACCAACATGATCAACATCTTTAAATTCTATAATTCCTTTATCTAAAAATTTGATTGCATTTTCTCTAAACTCTTTTTTCCCAAATTTTAATAAGCATAACAAATCCTCAACAAACATAACATCAAGGCTCAAATCTGGATCTATGCAATTTTTCTTGGAAATATACTTATTTTTATATCCTTTCATAAAATTCTCATGTTGGCTTTTTATTTCATAATAATTGTTTTCTAGATTTTCCCAAAGACTTATTATATTTCTATTAGCACACCACATAGCATTTATCATTGATAAATATGTATATTTTGTGTTCTTTTCATTAATAAATTTTTTTTCGAAGTATAGTCCTATGTTTTCATAACTCCTTATTTCACCTAGCATATGATAATCTTTTAAATTAATTAAGAAATTTGTGAAATATATACTTATTTTTTCATTTGTATACTCATCAAAGCTATAATTCTCTTCCTTTAGAAAAAGAATAAAATTTATATAATTGTATATTATTTTGTATAAAATTCTAATATTATTATTTTTTTCTATTTTCCATATAATAGCAGATGACATTTTTACTTCTTCCAAAATATTTATAAATTCCTCTCTATCTGAATTTTTCATTATAGTTTTATTTAAAATTTCATACCATACATCTTCAAATATTTTATATTTTGGGACTATGTTATATTTTTTACATCCTAATTTACAAATAAAAGTATCATACATATAATTTGGAACCATTTCCTCTTCATTTCCAATAATAATAACTTTCATTTTATACTTTTCAATTAATTCGTCTATTATTCCTGCTACAATGTCATATTTACTAATTGCATTTTCGTAATTAGTAGTTATTTTTCCCGTAAATTTACCATATTGGCTCCATTCAATACGTTCAAAATTATCAAAAATGAATATAGAATTTCTTTTTATATTATTTATATCATATTTTTTTTCTAATATGTTTTTTAAAAAAACTCCAACTATTGGAATTTCACCTATCAAAGAAATAATTTGATTAAATACACTTTTATCCTCATTTTCACATGCTTCATTTATTCTTTTCATTAATACTTCTTTGGTAGTAATTCCAAAGCAAGAAATCTTATATACATTTTGTTTAGAATACTTATAGTATTCGTCTAAAAAATTATTTATTGTATATGTTTTTCCTGCTCCCCATTCACCTGAAATAAAAATTGGAATATTATTATTTTCATCAGAAAAATAATTATATATATTTTTATATAACTCTTTTATATTTTTATCAGTATTAGATGACTTTAACATTTCAATATATCTATGTTGCTGATTTTTTAGATATATATTAATGTAAATTTTTCTAACTACATAATATATTGTTAGTAAAAATATATATCCAATTAATATTACTAAAAAAATTTTAATTATCAAATGTAAAAATCCCGCTATTACTAATATTATTTCATCACTTATTCCTATTGTAATTAATACGTTTTTTATTAATTCTCTTGAACATATACAAACCAACATAATAAATAAAATTATTAATAAACCTTTGTTGCAAAGTTCAATAAAATTATTTATTTTGCTAATAATATTTTCACTTTTTTTATATATCTCATTTTTCATATAACTCTCCTATCTAAAAATAAAGAGATAGAAACTATTTTTCTATCTCTTCTTTTGTATGTTAGATAATATATCATATTTTCTTATTTTTTTCTACATTTCTCTTATTATTTATAATTATTTTTTTCGATGAAATTCGACATTTTATGACAGTTTAATCAAATATTACATTTTATCTAGTTTTTTATTGTTCTATTTTAGTTATTTTATGAATCTTATTGTAATCTTTGTAATACTTGAAAAATAGGCAAAATTCACTAGTAATCATTAAAGTTTTGATATATAATTATCATAATTAAATATGAAACTCTCCCCCATGGTTATGCCTGAAAGGAGGTGAAAAAGGCAATGGCTGGGAGTATTGAAAAAAGAGGTGAAAATACTTATAGGTTAGTAGTATCTACTGGTAAAAATCTTGATGGATCTAGAGCAAGAAGAACAAAAACTATCCATGGCACTCGTAAAGATGCTGAAATTGCACTTGCAGAGTTTGTTACGGAAGCTAATCGTGGATTAGTACCTGAAGGAAAGCCAGTAACTTTTGAAGAATTCTATCATATTTGGCAAGTAAATTATGGTACAAAAGATTTAGCACCATCTACTTATAACAGATATGTTGGAATGTTAGAGAGCAGAATTCTTCCATATTTAGGTTCTTTTACTTTAGAAAAAATCAAACCTACAGATCTTATGAAATTATATGATATGCTAGAACAAGATACACAAATAAAAAGACTGGCTAAAAATAATGGTGAACGTACTTTAAAACCATTATCAAAAAAGACTATTCTAGAACATCATAGATTAATAAGTGCAATGCTACACAAGGCTGTATATTGGCAACTTATACCTTATAATCCTGCCGAAAGAGTTCAACCACCAAGAGCACCAAAAACTCAACGTAGATTCTATGATGATGAACAATGTAAAGTTCTTCTAAAAGGATTAAATGAACTTGAAGAAAATGAAATGAAGTATAAGGTCGCTATTATTCTTACAGTATTTACTGGAGTCAGATTAGGTGAATTAATGGGACTTGACTGGGAAAATATTGATTTCAAGAACAAAGAAATAACTATAAACAAATCAAGTCAATATTTAGCAAGTACAGGAGTTTATACAAAGACACCTAAAACACCTAGTTCTTATAGACACATTTCTATACCTGATTCTTTCATTGAAATACTTGAGGAATATAAATTATGGTATGATGGTCAAAAAGAGCTTTGTGGTGAATTCTGGGAAGAATCTAATAGGTTATTTGTACAAGATGATGGCAAACCTATGCATCCTGATACAGTAAGTAAATGGTTCGTTAAATTTGTTCAGAAGATAGGACTACCTTATTTGAATTTTCATGGTATCAGACATACAAATGCTACTCTACTTATTTCTCAGAATGTTGATGTAGCAGTTGTAGCTGCAAGATTAGGACATGCACAAATTAGTACAACATTTAATTTCTATGTGCATCCACTTGCTTCTCACAATAGAAGTGCAGGTATAGTCTTGCAAAATTTATTAGTCGATAAAAACTAATATACTTATCAGCTAAAACTCTTGATTTCAATAAATTCAAAAATTGCTTTTTTTAAGATTGTAAATGAGGATTTATGCTATTTTATGAGCTTTATAAAAGCTTGTATCCCCAAGCTGTCCCCATTTACGTCAAAATTACGTCAGAGACAAAAAAAAAGAGTCTGCAATCTCTTGCGACTCTAGTTAAATTCTTGGTTGCGGGGGTAAGACTCGAACTTACGACCTTCGGGTTATGAGTCATCTTAAAATCCCATTTATCTCCCCAAAAAATTCTATATCATTTTTTATTTCCATGGCTATTTTTATATTTTCTATAGCCAAAATAACTCCCTCCGCCTAACACTCCTAGCATTATAACTCCGGTTAATGAACTTGAATCGTCTTTACGATTCGATATAGTATTATTTATAACATTATCCCTATTATATGATAATGTATTAATTAAAGTATTCCCTTGCTCTTTAGGTGATTTTATATTTATTTTTATTGTACTTGTTTTTCCATTAGAACTAATTGCAGTTACATCTACAGTACCATATTTTTTTGCAATAAGCTCTCCTGTTGCACTAATTGTCGCAATATTTTCATCACTTGATTCCCATACAATATTTTTATCGGTCGAATCCTCTGGTATTATTGTAGCAGTCAATTTTTTGCATTCTCCTTCTTTCATACTTGTTACATTTTCATTTATTTTAATATCCAATACCTCTATTGCAGTTGGTACCGTAGATTTTGTATTAGTATTTGAAGATGAAGAACTTGACATCCCACTTTTATTTAATTTCAACCCTGATGAATATGGGCAAACACCATCAGTATGTAAATGAGCAGGATGCCCACCACAATGGTAATAATAGCTTCCTAAGCCACTTTTATTTTTATTATCCCTATGTCCTCCATTTGAATCTGTTTTTCCAGAATGTGCATGTACACTGGTCACCATTGATATAATGCCTAAAAAAATTAATAATATTGATATTATATTTCCATTGTTTTTCTTCATATATATTCCCCTTAGATATAATATCAATATTTTATTGAATAATTTGTCGAATATTGTAATAAAAATATATATTTCGACATTACCTTTATCACATACTTTATTTATTTTTTCTTTGCTATTACATTAAATATATGCCAATGCTTCATCTTTCCAAGTCCAGTAAGTCCATCTTTTTCAACTTCTTTAAATTCCACAATCTCAAAATTCCTAAACAATTCCATTACCTGGTCTTTTGTTAAAAAAGTCATTTTCTCTTTTGCAATTTTCCATTCATCCTTATCTCCCAAAAAGTTACCAACAAAATATCCATCTTTTAAAATGCTATGATTTATCTTAGCCCATAATTTTTTAAAATCATTTTTATTGCAGAAAGGAAGACTAAAATTAGCAACCACCAAATTACTATTTTCCAATTCAATGTCCTCAAATCTCTGCTTAAAAAATTCAAACTGTTCTAGTTCTTCTACCAATAATTTTGATACGATTCGTGTTTCAACATCTTCTCTATCTATTGCAAGTACATTCCAACCATTTCTTATTAAATATACCGTATCTCTTCCAGCACCACATCCAAGTTCAACTGCATTTCCTGGTTCAACATTTAATTCAATAAATTTTTTAACAGTATAATTAGGCATTTCATTTTCAGTATTATCATAATATTTTTCTATATTCTTATTAGTTTTTTTCCTTAAAATCTTTTCCAATTCTATTTCCGCTTTTTTCACAAAATAATCATCTGTATAAACTGGTATTCCCATTTTATTAACTTTTTGAATTAACTTTTCTATAGTATCTATTTCATCATTTTCTTCTGTTTCTATTTCTATTAAATTATCCCCATCTTTTATATTCTTAACCGCTAATTGAAATCCATCTTTTTCGTATACAACATCATTTTCTTTTATATTCATAATTTCTTTGTAGCCTATTACCTTTAATAATTTTTTAGCATCCTCTATTTCTAAAATATTACAATTAATAGATTCTTGGTTTAATATATTTCCAGCCTTATCAAAGTTCTTAATTTTAAATGTTATTAGTTTTGTCCTTTTATTTGACATCTTCCCTATAATATCTCTCACTAATAATGCTTTAGATAAAGTATCTCTTATATCAGTCTTATCCAAATCTACTTCTTTAGGTACAAAATATGTGTCATCCATTGAAAACTCATCTATTATTTTAAAGCCTTTTTCTTCTATTATCTTATAAAACTCATTTAATTCACATTTAATTTTTAGTGTTATTTCATTACTTTCTTTTAAACTCATGTTTTCTTTTTCCTCTCGTTTGCCTAAGTTATACATGTCTTTGTAAATTATTTTAAATCATTATTAATTTTATGTATTGGAAATTTGTTTTCTTTTAAAATATCTTTTACTGCTCTTGGCAATAGTGGATACTCATCAATTTTATCCATCTCTAGCCATTCATATTGTAAATAATCTTTTCCTTCAATATTTTTCATAGTATATTCTATTTTTTTATCTTCTTCATTTGCAAATTCTATTTTATGCACAAACATTATCTCATGATATTTTGAACCCTTCATTTCAAAAAAATTTTCTATTGTTGATATATAACCTGTTATTTCAACATCTTTTCCTAATTCTTCTTTTATTTCCCTTTTTATTGTATTTGCTGAACTCTCTCCTATTTCAACTCTTCCTCCAATTAAGGCATAATGATCAGAATTAATATTTTTATGAGCCAAAATTTTACCATTGTGAATTATTACTCCTGCTGCTCTTACATTTAACTTATAATCTTCTACATTAATTGTTATATCCATATAAATTTCTCCCCTTATTTTCCCATTATATATTTATATATATAAATATCATAAAATGAAAAAATTTTCTACTTTTTTATATATTTTTATTAATTTTATTTTGCTTATTTTCTTCAATTGATAATTTTTGCAATCTCATATTATTTATATACATTTTCATAAACATAACCACGTCTTTTTGTAGCTATAACTTCTATATAATTAATATAACCCAAATCCTGCAATACTCTTACACGTGTATTTGGCAAATAGCTATAAAACTTACCAGACATAGTTTTATAGGCATATATATTTGTATTAGACTTTATTTCCATTATACAAACTTCTTATATAACTATAATTAATTCCAGCCCCACTTCTAACATTCAAACTAGAGTTTACCTTTACATATCTTGTATATGTGGCTGTTGATATATTTGAATTAGTATTTTCTTTTGTATCTTCTCTATTATTTTCAAAGGCAAAAAATTGCGAATAGTTTGCATATGTTCTAAATGTTTCCTTTTCCACATACACAGTATTCCCTTCTACTGTTGCTTTACCTCTTCTTGTACTTACATTGAATTTTCCTGCATATAAATACGGATCATATATTTTTAATCTATCTCCACTATCACATTGTCCACTTTTATTTGTGTCCTCATAACCGTATATTATCACAAAATGTCCACCGAGTTGTAAATAATCCACTTCCACATGCTGATATTACCATGTAATTTTGTTCTAATAAATCACACACATCATTTAATTTTTGAACTTCTTTATAATTTATATCAAACACATCGGCTGTCCATCTAAATACACTCCAATATGTTCCATTGTTAGCACTTCTAAATCCATATTTTACAAATAAATCTGCCATTTGGCTTGAGTTTATTGTTCCTTTTATACTTGATACAACCATTGCAGCACTTGTAGGTCCACAACCACTTGTACCTATTGTTTGTGAGCTATTTTCTACACTAGAATACATCTTATTTTTACATCTAGTATCTATTTGGCTATAATATGTTAATCCTGTATATTGTCCCAATAAAATGTTAGGTAACTCTCTAGAAACATTATATGCTATTTCACCTTGTAATTCAAAGCCTTCATCTTCTACTTCTTGCTTTTCTAGTTCTTGTTCATCTTCTATATAGGCTTCTGGTATTTTTGTGGAACTACAATTATCTTCTATTACATTTTCTACTATATTACTTATTTTATCTATATCTTCTTGGGTATACTTTATTCCCAAAAAGGCGCTTACAAGTATAATTAATATTGTTATTATTGTTATTACTAAGCCTTTTTTGCTCACTTCGAATATCTCCTTCCTATTTTTTATACTAACTCTCTAATATTATTTTATGAAAATTTAATATTCTTGTGAATAACTGTCCTAAAATTGACAAATCATCATAAATAAACTAAAATATAAGAAATTTAGTAGAAAGGATAGATAAAAATGTATAATAAAATTTCTATTGTTGGAGGATCAGGCAGTGGAAAAAGTACTTTATGCAATATTTTATCAAAAGAATTAAATCTACCTGCTATACATTTAGACGCAATAAACTATAATGCAAATTGGGTAGAAGTTGACAAAAACAAAAGAGACCAAATAATTACACAAAAATCGCTAGAAGAAAAATGGATAATTGATGGCAATTATAATAAAACTCTTAAAGACCGCTTCTACAAAGCAGACTTAATAATATGGCTAGACTACTCAACATATATGCAATTAAAAGGAATATTTAAAAGATATTTAAAAACTAAAAATAATGAAAGACCAGAAATACCAGGATGTAAAGAACGATTAACATTTAAATTTGTAAAATATGTAGCAACATATAACAAGAAAAAAAGGAATATAATTGAAGATGCACTAAAAGACATTCCAAAAGAAAAAGTTATAATATTTAAAAAACAAAAAGATCTTAACAACTGGCTAAAAGATTTTACAAAAAATGAAAAAATATTAGATAACATAAACAAAAAAAGCTAGTTGTCACTAGCTTTTTAAGTTTTCATTTAAATATCTATATATTTCTCCCCAGTTGTATAAAGTTTTAATATATAAACTATCTTTAGTTTCAGATGAAGGTGCATCTTTTAAATAAATAGAATGAATTTTTTCATTTGAAACACTTTTACAAATATTTAAAGAATCATCAATCATAACAAAAACACCCTCATCTTGACAAATTTTAGCCTTGTCTTTAGCCTCAAAGAAATATTTATCAAAAATATCCATATTGGCCTTTTTTAATCTATCATGAGTAATATTAATAACTTCTTTGTCAAATCCTCCTCTGGCAGTTATAATTATTAAAGAATGCCCATCTTTTTTTAACATTTTAAGTACTTCTTTTGCCCCTGGCATAAATGATGTTTCTTTCATAATTTTTCTGCAATATTTATTAAAAAAATCATTTATCTGCTCTTCTGACCAATTAAACCTGTCTTGCAATTTTAATTCATAATTATTTTCTTTACTATTTTGTTTTAATTCAAGCATATCATACAATTCAGAGTAAACTCTAAAAGTTTTTTCTGTATCAAATATTACTCCATCTAAATCTATTCCAATTTTCATAAATTCTCCTACCTTATATTTATTTTATTTAAAAGAAAGCTCTTGTTTTTTTAGAATTTTATCTTTATACGAAATATTTTTCATTCTTGCTTTTAATAGTTTTCTTCTACCATCTGCAGTTTTAGTATATATTAAATCATGTTCTCCAATTTTTTGTCCCCAGTATTTAGAAAAAATTTCTGCATATTCTTTTTTTATAGACAATACTTCTGGCACATTGTAATATTGGTTTATTTCTTTTAAATTGTTAGTTAATTTTGCAATAATATATCTTTGATTTTCTGTTTTGGTAAACACTTCTTCTAAACAGTCTGCAAATAAATTACTTTCTTTTAAAGTACAACCAGTAATTGCACACGTAACATTTTTCTTATTGTCTTTTCTAACTACAATTTTTATTTTAGTCCTTGGTGTACTTATATATTTACATCTATATAACGAATTTAAGACAACTCCTCCTACCGCTTTTAACATATTTTCAGATTTGCTAAATTTATATATTTTATATAATTTTACTCCTAAATAAATTCCAAGTCCTATCTCAGCTACTTTAAATATAAATGGTACTTTTATAAATTTAAAAATAATTGCAAATAATATTAATAAAAATATTGCCCAAATTATTACTAACCTCTTATTAATAAACCATGCACTTTTTATTTTTTCACTATCTTCTAGCTGAACCTTTGTTGTCATACCATCATTTTGCTTTTCTAAAGCATTTTGCCATGAATTAAACATAGTTTGTCTATTTTGTGATTTTTGTTTCATTTGTTCATTTAATTTTAATATGTTCTCTTTTGTAAAATTAGTATCATTTATCCCTAATCTTTCTATTCCATTTTCAACTATATTATTTTCATAATTTAATCCAACAAATGATGTAAATCTTCTTTTTAGCATTTCATAGTCTGCATTTTCTACATTATTATTTTCATTATCTGCAACACACACTAAGTGCCATATATTTGCTGTTTTATTTGGATTTTTATTTACTCTTATTGCACGACCTCTCATTTGATTAGAAAGCATAAATGATCCAACAAAACTTGCTAACACTAATGTGTTTATACTTGGCTCGTCCCAACCTTCCCCAAGCAATGATTTTGTTCCTATTATTACTTTAATTTGACCAACAGAAAATAATTTTGAAATTAAAGACATTACTTTATTTCTTATTCCTCCTGGCACTTTTACTATTGAATAATTTTCATTTATTTTTAATGGTTCAAATTTTAATTTATTTACATCAACCCCATTTTCATAACACAATCCATATAAATTTTCTTGTTTTTCTTTTGGAATAATAAACATACTTCCTGTTAAAACTGCCATATTTATATTAGAAAATTTTTTTGTTAATTCTATAAATATAGGCATAACACCTAATTTATTTATTTCCATTTTTTCATCTTCCAAATATTCTTTTCGAATATAATCTGTAAGCACTACCATTCTTAAGTCTTCTTTTAAGTTTTCTTTTTCTATATCTAAAATCTCACAAATACTATTTATTTTTCCTATACTATTTAAAAAATATTTTTGCATTGTTTCATTATTTGAAAATGATAGACTTCCTTTTTCGATTGCACCTATTTTATTTAATTTAGCCTCTACATCAGATATTGTCTCTTCATATTTTTCATAATTTTTTCTATCTGTTATAATTACATTTTTTAATAAAATTTCTAACCAATTATTATTCAAAGCAGGTATTTTTGTTATGTCTCCTAATATTTCCAAATTATCTTTATTTATTTTTATATTTTTGCTATTTAAATAAATAATCATACTACTATAATATTCAACATTATTAAGTAATTCTTCTTGATAATCATATGGTGATAAAATATATTTGTGATTTTTTATTGCTTCTGTAAAATTATCGTTCTGTTTTATTTCCTCAATTATATTTTTTAATTTTTCACTATATTGATTAATTTGATCTAATTCTTCATTTGTTGGTTCATTAAAATAAATATAATCTTGATGTGGACACAGATTTTTTGCTTTTACAAGTTCTGGAACTGTTATTTCTGCATCTATTTCGCCACATAATGATACATATTTTTTCCATTCTGAAAATTCACTATCATATGGAGGTGTTGCTGTTAATGCAATAATTTTAGAATTTTCTAATTGTTCTACCACTTTTTTTAGGCTATCCCACCATTGACTTTTCAAATGATGTGCTTCATCTAAAACTATTGTTGATATTCCTTTATTCTTTAGTTCTTGAACTATATCATAATTTTTTATATTTTCTGTTGTTATTTCTATTTTTTCCTCTTCTATAATATCATCTGTTTCTTCATTCTCATCTTTTACTTTTTTCTTTTTATATGCATAATGAAGTGCTTGATATGTAACAACATTAAAAAATTTTAAATCATAAATATTTGTACTTATCCAATCAGGTATTTTTTCATAATTTGTAAATGATGATACAAATCTATCTACCCATTGATTTTTTATAGTTACTGTTGGCGCAAAAATAATTACTGGATTTTTTAAATACCTTGCAAGTTCTAGTCCTAATATTGTCTTACCAGATCCTGGTGCTGCAACAATATGAACTTTTTTATCTTCTATATATTTTTCTACTTGATTTAATACTTTTTGTTGGTATGGTCTCCATGGATATTTAAATTTTATATCTTTATTAAACATCTTTTTTAGTCTCCTTTTTAGTCTTTATTGAAATTACAGATACAAATATTCCGCTTAATAATACATACAAATAAAAACTTACTCCTCTATTTAATAACATTGCACTACTAATTATTTCATTTGGAAATACTCCATTAAATAATGATAAAAATCCACCTTCTGTTACCCCAACTGCACCTGGTGATGGAATTCCAGAAACTGTTGCATATAATACAGATTGAAGAGTTATTAATTGAAATGCATTATACCCATTTAAACCAAATGCACAATAAATTAAATATGTTATACTATAATAAAATAAAACCTGTATAAATGTTGTTACTAATGTTTTTAACATTAATATTCTATGTTCTTTAAAATATTTAGCACTTCCATGATATTTTGTAAGTTCACTTTCAAGTTTTTCTACCTTGTTTTCTAGATTTTTTATTCTTAACTTTTTTAAAATTTTTTCTGCAAATCTAATTAATGCTGCAGATAATTTTTCTGAAAATATTCCTATAAGTAATAATGCTAGTGCTGACATATTTAAACCAACACCAATTATAAAAAAACAAACTAGCCCACTATTCAAATGGCTTGTATTTAAAAATACACTAATAAATGCAAATGTAAGTGTTATTATTTGAAAACTGCATAAATTTACAAGTAAAGCTAGCGTAGAATTTGCAACAGATATTTTGTCTTTGTGCATGTAATATATTTGCATTGGTTGCCCTCCACTTGCAGCTGGCGTAATTGCACTAAAAAAGAAACCAATTAATGCATATTTAAAATTTTTAAATATATTACTTTTTTCTCCTAGGGCTTTTAAAGTTCTTCCTAAATTAACTGATTCTAAAATAAGATAAAATGCCATAAAAATAATTGCAATTAAAACAAATTTTAAGTCTACTGTTTTTATTATATTAAATATGTTTCCAACATCTTGGTCTTTTAAAATTATATAAAATGTTAATCCTATTAATAAAATAAATAATAACAAATTTTTTATCATCTTTTTTGATTTTTCCATTTTCTCACCTGCTATAAGATTTTTGTATTATTATATTATCAAAAAATTATTACATTTACAACTTTTTATATATAAATTATTAGTAATAATTTGTAAAATTTCACATATAATACTAAAGACTTAAAATATTTTAGTTTAATTATAAAATTAAAAATTATACAATTTGTGGAATTTGGCTAAAAACTATTGACATTAACCCTCTTCCGTTGTATAATAAAAAAAGTTCATACATCGCGGGGTGGAGCAGTTGGCAGCTCGTTGGGCTCATAACCCAAAGGTCGTAAGTTCGAGTCTTACCCCCGCAACCAAATTAAACACTAGTTCTAACTAGTGTTTTTTTATGTCTATTTAATGTCCAAAATGTAAATTATAATAAATTTATTAAACAAATATTTACATTTTAATTTTTACATGCTATAAATAATTCATATTATTTCAATTTTTATTTCTAAATTTTATTCTAAAAAAATCCAAAATAAAAAATTAAATAAAGGAGGTATTTTTTGTTATCCATTGTAAAAAGCATGTCACTCATTGGGCTTGATGGTTATTTAATAAATGTCGAGGTTGATGTTTCTCCAGGTATGCCATGTTTTGAAATTGTTGGCTTGCCAGACACAAGTGTAAAAGAATCTAAAGAAAGAGTAAAAACAGCAATTAAAAATTCTAATTTAGATTTACTTAGTAAAAAAATAATTATAAATTTATCACCTGCAAATACAAAAAAAGAAGGTTCAATGTTTGATTTACCAATTGCAATAGGTGTATTAATTTCCAACCAAAATATAAAAAGTAAATTTATTAAAGAAATATTGCAAAAAACTATTTTTATAGGAGAATTATCTTTAGATGGAAATATTAATAAAGTTAATGGAATATTACCAATTTGCATAGAGGCCAAAAAATTGGGAATAAACAATATTGTTTTACCTTTTGAAAACGCAAAAGAAGCATCAATTATTGATGGCATTTCAATCTTTCCTGCTCGTAATTTATTAGATGTTATTTCATTTTTTTACAGTAATTTAAAATCCGAAATAAATCCCCAAAATATTAACAATTTTGAAATTAATTCAAACTATAATATAGATTTTTCTGAAGTTAAAGGACAAGAAAATGTTAAAAGAGCTTTAGAAATATCTGCAGCTGGCAACCATAATTGCTTATTAATAGGAAGTCCCGGAACTGGTAAAACCATGATTGCCAAAAGACTTCCAACTATTCTTCCATCTATGACTTTTGAAGAATCATTAGAAGTAACAAAAATTCATAGTATTTCTGGCACTTTATCAAATAAAACTCCTTTAATAGTAACAAGGCCCTTTAGAAATCCCCATCATACTATATCTCCTACTTCTTTAGTTGGTGGTGGAAGAATTCCAAAACCTGGTGAAATTAGTCTTGCACATTATGGTGTTTTATTTTTAGATGAACTTCCAGAATTTAATAAAAGTACATTAGAAATGCTTAGAATTCCTTTAGAAGATAAAAAAGTCACAATAAGTAGAGTAAATGCAACAGTTAATTTTCCATGTAATTTTATGCTTATTGCTAGTATGAATCCTTGTCCTTGTGGTTATTTTGGGTCTCAAGAAAAAAATTGTACATGTAGTGATGAGCAAATTAAAAAATATATAAATAAAATTAGTGGTCCATTACTAGACAGGATTGATTTACATATTGAAGTTAATCAAGTCAAATATCAAAATTTAAATACTAATAATTCTTTATCATCTTCACAAATAAAAAAAAGAGTAAATTTTGCGCGAAATTTACAATATATGCGTTACAAAAAATATGGTATATTTTCTAATTCTGACTTAACACCAAAGTTAATAGAAAAATATTGTGTATTAAATAAAAATAGTAAAAAAATTTTAAAATCGGCTTTTGAAAAATTCAATTTAAGTGTTAGAGCATATACAAAAATATTAAAGGTCGCAAGAACAATTGCGGATTTAGATGGTGCACAAGATATTGAAACTTGTCATATTGCAGAAGCAATTCAATATAGAAATTTAGACAGAAAATATTGGGGATATTAATATAGAAAGGATTGATTTTATGAAAATTATTGATTACAACTCTAACTTTTATCCATCTTCATTAAAAAAAATTAAAAATCCACCCCAAAAATTATATGCTATTGGAAATGTAAACCTATTAAATACTACTTGTTTTTCTATTGTTGGATCAAGAGTGTGTTCTAAATATGGTATGGAAATGGCAAAATTCTTTTCTAAAGAACTTTCCTTTCAAAATTTAACTATTGTTAGTGGTATGGCTTTAGGAATTGATGCAATTTCACATCATTCTACATTAAATGTGGGAGGATACACAATTGCCGTTTTGGGTTGTGGTTTTAATAAAATATTTCCAGAAGAAAATATTGGTTTATATAATAAAATTATAGAAAATAATGGACTTGTTATTAGCGAATATTGTCCAGATGAAGAAGCATGCTCAAAAAACTTTTTAGCAAGAAACAGAATTGTAAGTGGTCTTTCTATTGGACTTTTAGTTGTAGAAGCAGCTTCCAGAAGTGGCACAAGCGTTACTGCAAAACTTGCAAAAGAACAAGGAAAAAAAGTATTTTGTATTCCTCATAATATTGGCGATAAATATGGAGTTGGAATTAATAGATTAATAAAAAATGGAGCGATTGTTATAACTTCACCAGAAGAAATAATTAATTCATTTAATTTTTTAAATTATAAGGCTTGTGAAGAAAAAAATGTATTTTCCCCTACAAAGAAAAACATTCCAAAACAGTATGAAGAAATATATAATATATTAATTGGTCCACCACAAAACTTAAGCCAAATATGTGAAAAAATTAATAAACCTATACAATTTATTAATAACGCGATTTTTATGCTTGAATTAAATGGCAATATTATTAAAACAAAAGAAGGATATCAAGCAAATGTATTTTAAACAATCAATTGGAAAATTAGGTGAAGATATTGCTTGTTTATATTTAGAAAAAAATAATTATAAAATAATTAAAAGAAATTTTAGATGTAAACAAGGTGAATTAGATATTATAGCATTTAATTTAAAAAAAGAATTAATTTTTATAGAAGTAAAAACAAGAAATAATATTAATTATGGTTTTGCATGTGAAGCTGTAAATAAATATAAAAAAAGGCATATTTATAATTGTGCAAA
>ULSG01037202.1_pt1 | contig 87755 bp, 92 predicted proteins | sample 1956191 | NCBI WGS metagenome assembly ULSG01 (sample SAMEA4835703, study PRJEB28245) | human gut metagenome | biome: gut microbiome; material: fecal sample | place: Denmark | collected 2008 | reverse complement strand
ACATTTTATGCAAAATGTTATGTTAAGCACCTCCCTTGCGAAGCTATACTCAATCTGATATCATGAAATAAAGAATAGTGAGGATTTATGCCCTCAAAAAAGTTAAAACGAATAACCTCTCAGAATTATTTAAAATACTATTACGATATCCCTTATGAAGGTAAGACTTCTGCTGGTAAACCTTTGCGCAGATTAAAGAATATAACCTGTCCTTACCGCGGAATTAAAATTATTCCTAGCGAAACTATTAAAAGTTTTGAGAAGGGTTTATCAAGATGTAAAACTGCTGAGGATGCTGTTGAGCTATTATCTATATATCAGACTAACCTCTTGTCTGTTGAAAAATCAGTACTTGCTATTTTTAAAGACTTTTCAATGCTAAACCCTGATGATAATCTTCAAAACTGCCTCCAGATGATTAAAAATAATTGTTTAACAAGGCTAAAACTTGAAGAGTTTGAGGTTTTGGATGATGTAGATGCCCTCACAAGAAGATTATCTCCTCAAACAGCTTTAAAAATAAGAACAAAAACAACAAAATGCCGTCAGATAATCATAAGCAACAACAAACATGATACTTTCAAACGAAAAACTTTTTTAAATTCACTTGAAGAAATAATCCCCAAAGAAAATGAGCGAGAGATTTTTAATGACATAAAAAACAAGGCTCTATTTCTTCCAACCTCTGAAAGCAGCCGTAATGCGTTTATAGTTAAATATTCTAAAAGAAACCAGATAGAAATTACCCGCCGTTTATTCATAGCATCTACAGGTTCTATTGAGCATGTAACTCCGGCCTCAAATGGGGGACTTAATACAATAGGAAACTTTCTTCTAACATCTGCAAGCGGCAATCGTTATCGTGAAAATATGCCTTTATGCGAATACATAAAAAGGCATCCTAAAATACCTAAGTATATGCAAATTTACATAGATGACATCATTCGAGAAATACATAACGGTAATATGCCTGGCAATGAAACTTATCCATACAAAATTAAGAAAAAATTATTTGAGGAGTCGCACGGCAGAATTATGATAAGCCTATCCGGATATGAATATTCAGAAGAGGAAGCAGCTCTCGCTGTTGAAGCATATGAAAAACGATGGGAAACTTAACACTCTGCATCAATACCTCCTAAATCTGTTACATAAGCTCCTATAAAATTATCAAAAGACATGTCTAGATGATATATATTATTCTGTGTTAACCAATCATTAAATGATATACCACCCTTCTTAACAGGAGTTTCTTTTGTTATATACTCAACAATTGTCCAACCGCCTTTGTAACCATCAAAATCCTTTATTTCATCAACATCAAATACTTCAGTATATTCTTTTGTTTTATCTTCAACTTTTACGCATATTGGATTTGCGAGAAATAATGCCGGAATGTTGTTTATATTTTCTGATTGTACATCCTGATACACAGCAAGTTCTCCCCAGATACTCAAACTATTAATATCTTCCGGATTTATATATGTTTTCATTGCAACAGGCGGATTTTTGCCGTCTTTTAGTTTAAACACAATGCTGTTACACCCTTTGCCTAAATATTCTAAATCTATTTTTTTATTATCAATCAAGAGTTGATTACTCTCGTTTTTTAAACTTTTATATCCATCACGAATTAAATATGATAAAGCATCCAGAGCATTAGTAATAGAGTCAATATTCATCCCCTCAAACAATGACGGAACTTTGTGTTTGATAATTGTTTCTTTTCCAGAAGCATCAAGCTTTTTTACAATTGCTGCCAGCTTGTATGGAGCATCATTTTTCTTATCTGCAAAAAGTTTTGAACTGTAATTCTCAAACCTTTTATCAAGCATATATGTGTTAATCTTATCTTTTATAAATTGTTTTTTATCTTTTGCCAGTAAATCTACATAATAAATCCCGCTGATAAAATCATTCTTTTCATATTCGATTAACTTTTTATTAATCTTGCTTATCTCAATATTACTTGAAAAACTCGGATACATAGTTTTGCTGTATGTATAAGGGGATATGTTCATACTTTTCCTAAAACCTGAAAATATAAAATTTTGCTACTATGGTTTGAAAAATACAAGAAATTTTCCTTTTACGCCACAATTAATTAAATAATATATCCCATATTTTTCTTACAAAAGGTTTATTATATGTAAAAATCACGTCTTGTTTTTCAAATTTTTCTACCAAATCAATAGCTTTCTCTACCAACGGCATAGTTGAATATCTGGCATACTGTGCCATAGCAGCCTCATAGCTTGGCAATTTAATATCAAATTTACAATATTGTCCCGTTTCACAAGTTTCAGAATGACCGTCATAAATAGCTTTCATTGATAAATTTCTATCATGTGGTACATTACAAAGTCTTGATTCTTCTACAAGTATTGCGTCGGCAGTCTTTTTTGAGGCAATTCTCAAACCTTTTGATGTAATCTCTAAATCCCACTTTCTACACCTTGACATAGCTCTTTCAGCCCGCCTCAAAACACCTTTATCTCTTGATGTAAGATATTCCGCCACATATTTCTGACACCCCGGGCGATAAGTAATCGCCTGAAAATTTGTACTATTTGCAGAATTTATTTTCATACACACACGCTCCTTTAAAATAAAAAGCCCTAATAGGGCTTTTTAGAAATGGGCAGGGGTGGATTCGAACCACCGTACACTCTCGTGAACAGATTTACAGTCTGTCGCCTTTAGCCACTCGGCCACCTACCCTTATTTAATTTTTAAACTGCCTTTGACGAGATTTGAACTCGTGGCCTCTCCCTTACCAAGGGAGTGCGCTACCCCTGCGCCACAAAGGCTTAAACCACAAGGGCTTTGCGAGAACAGTCTCACCCAGCTTGGAGCTTCTTACCAATCCATTCTCTCCACCCCGGGAAAAAAGCCGGTAATAGGAATCGAACCTACAACCTACGGTTTACAAAACCGTTGCTCTACCGTTGAGCTATACCGGCGTCAAGTTCTATGATATTAGAAAAAAATTTTATTGTCAACAAAAATTTTTGACTTTTTTCCCCGAAACATTATAAACATATTAAACTACATTAAACGGATGATTTTATAAATATTTACTAAAGCAAATATACTAATTATCCGATAAAACTAGGTAGTAGATGAGGTATAACTATGCAAATCAATGGCGGTGTCAGATTTTGTGAACAAGGCATGAAAGCTTCTATAAGAGCTATGCATGTTCAAAGCGAAATTCTCGGAATGATTAATGATAATGTAGCTGGTTTTGACAAAGTAGGTTTTCAGAGAAGAGAACCTGTTGTTTCTTCTTTCACAGAATATATAGGTGTACACGGACTATCAACAACTGTCGATGATCAGGTCGGGCGTATAATGGTTTCTAAAAATCCGCTTGATATATCTATGGCTAACAAAGGATATTTTCAAGTCCAAACCCCTGAAGGAGTTAAGTTAACCCGTGACGGCAGATTTAAACTTGATAAAGCCGGTAATTTATTAAACCTTGAAGACTGTCCGGTTCTTTCTGATGCCGGTATGCCTATCAAACTCCCTGTTGTTCCTGATAATCCGGCACAGGTTATTGTAAATTCAAAAGGTAAAGTCAGCGTATATGCAAAAGACTCTAATCAACTTGTTGACGCAGGGTTTCTCGGCATTGTAGATGCAAATGGAATGGCTGTACTAAATCCTGATGTTAAACAGGGTTACAACGAGTACTCAAATGTAACGCTTCAAAATGAATTTCTTGCAGTTAAACCGGTTGTAAGAAACTTTGAAGCAAACAGACAAATATTTCTTATTGAAAGTACTAACTTACAAAAAGTCATAAGCCAGTTAAGCAGTACATCTTAGGAGGTTTTAAATTATGTATAACATGCAGGCGGTAGTCAGAAAAAGTATTAATAACGCAACAATGCAGTTTGAAAAACTAGGTTATGTAGCCAATAACCTTGCAAACTACAACACTGCTGCATATAAAACCAACCGTTTTGAACAAATTTTGAGAGAAGATGGATACGTTGACGGTGCTATCAGAACAAATGCACTGCAGGGTTCTATTCGAATCAGTAAAAATCCTTACGATGTCGCAATTGACGGGGAAGGTTATATTCCTGTTGTTTCAGCAGACGGAGAAATACAATACACCCGTGATGGTGCTTTCAAAAGAGGTGAAAACGGATATCTTATGACGGTTGATGATTGGATGGTGGGAGATGGAATAAGAATACCAGCCAATTCATATAAATTTGAAATAAAACCAAACGGCGATGTTATGAATTATGACAACGCAGGCTCTCTGCCCGAAAAAATCGGCACAATTCCTATTGTTCAATTCGACTGTCCGGAAGCTTTAGAGCAGGGACATAATAATAAAATGGTTTATAATGACGAGTCCGGTGCTCCGAAAATAATTAAAGGTACAGAGAATATAAAGCAATACGCAACAGAGATTTCGAATACAAACATCTATGATGAACTCAATGATTTAATGAGATTGAATACATCAATGATTGCAAGTATGAACCTTATGAAAGTTGCAGACGATATGTACAACAAAGCAATCAATATTAGAGAATAGTGCTACGCACGTAGAAAATAGTCGGGTGACAAAAGCAACAAAACTCCAAGGAGATTAAAAAATGACATTCACAAGTTTAGATTCAATGGGAAAAACCAATTTAATGCTTGATTTGATTTCTCAAAGACAGCGAGCTCTGGGTTCTAATGTCGCAAACGTAGATACTCCTGGTTATGTTCGTCGTGACATTGATTTTTCTTCATATCTAGGTACTATGAACAGCCCTCTTGAAACAAAACTTTCTACAGAGCTAGGCCCATCCGGAATACTTGAAGATAGACAGAAACAGGAAATTGATATAGCAGAAGAACTTACCGAAATGCAGAAAAACGCTTTACTATACACTATGGCAACGAGAAGAATGTCAAATATAATAACAGAAATGAAAACTGTTATTAACGTAGGCAAATAGGGGTAAATGCAGGGGGTTAAAGTCAAAACTATGCGGTCAATTGTAACGCAAGAAAGGAAATAACTATGAGTATAATGGAATCAATGAACATCGGTTCAAATGCCTTAAAAGCACACGGTTTAAGGTTAGATATCCATGCCAAAAACATTGCAAACGTCGATACACCGAATTATGTAAGACGTATTCCTGTTTTAAATGCTTCAGAGGATATTTCTTTCCATGGCCTTATGAATACAATGAAAAACGATGTATTCGGAGTTGGTACACTTCCATACCTTCAAGGCGGTGTTGTATTTAATGGCTGCGTAGAAGACCCTACTGTAGGTGAAAGAATTTATTCACCGGGGCATCCTGATGCTGATGCAAACGGATATATTAGAGCCTCTAATGTTAATGCTATGGTTGATATGGCTGATGCTATTATGGCACAGAGAGCTTATGAAGCTAACCTTGCACTGGTTAATATTTCTAAATCAATGGCGGCAAAAGCTGTTGAAATCGGACGTTAAGGCGGGGAAAATAAATTTAACAGCAAGCTATGCTTGTATGTTATAATTATAAAAAACACGGAGTTTATCATGTTTGAAGATTTTAATGAAGTTGTCTGCTTAGGTATGGGCGGCTCGTATTCTGAAATTGCAAAGGATAAGTTATTCAAAGCCTATGACTTATACTTGTACCAGCGTTCGCTTAATTCTATAAAAGAATGTATTGATTATGTGGACGAGAATTGCAATGCGATTGCTGTTTTGCCTGTAGAAACTACTTATAAAGGAATTATACGCGAAACAATAGACAACCTTATTCAGACAAAAAACCAGAATATACAAATTTTAGCTGAAACAATTGTTCCTGTTAATGATTGTATTTTGTCTAAAACTACTGAATTTTACAGCATTACAGGGTTGATTGCAAATCCTAATGCTCTTGCAAAAAGTAAAATTTTTGTTAGAGATGAGATGCCAAGACAATTGAATATTGTTGTGGCAGAGAGTATGGATGATGCTGCAAGACTTCTTAACGGCTACAACCTGACATACTCTATCATTGGAACTCATAAAACTGCTGAACTTTATAATTTAAATGTTTTAAAAGAACATATTGAAGACGATAAGGACAACAAACGCAGATTTATAGTAATTGGTGATGCTTCAACTCTGCCTACAGGAAAAGATAAAACTAGTATTGTATTATTTCTAAATGATAGACAGGGCGCGCTTTTAGATATTGTTCAAGTCTTTGTAAAATACAATATCAATATTACCCAGATTAATTCTAAAATGATGAATAATAATGCTGAGGAACAGGCTGTATTTATTGATTTTGACGGCCACAAGGATGATGAAGTAATAAAACTTCTTATCTCTGATTTAGAGCCGCAAGCTGAAGGAGTAAGAATTATAGGCTCATATGCTAAGTTTTAATTACAGCAGCTGCAAAGCTATAGCTGGTGTTTGATTAGCTGTAGCAAGAAGCGTTGCACTTGCCTGCTGGAGAATTTGATTTCTAATATATGCACTTGATTCTTCAGCAATATCTGCATCACGAATTGTCGATTGAGTTGAGGTTAAATTTTCAATATTTACACCGATTGCTTCAAATGCAGACTCAAGACGATTATATGCGGCGCCAAATTCTGTCTGGCGAGTATTTATTTTAGCAAGTAAATTATCAATATTAGTTAAAGCATTTCTTGCAGAGTTGGCATCAGAAGCGTTAACCTTTAAATCCAGAGTAAATTCTAAGTCTAAAGCAAATCTAGAGCTGCTGTCAGAATAAATCCCAACTTGAAAACTTATTATATTCGGTATAACTGGTTCTGGAAGAGTTCCCCCGTCTGTTAAGCCGCTTGTGTCTTTATTATTAGGATTGTAACCAACTGCTGCCATACCGGGGTTGTAAGAACTATAATAATGACAATTCGTAAATGAAACATCAATATTCCCGAGACTTAAAACTCCTGTGAAAGCTCCCTGCTTTGCAGGATTACCAGAATTTACCAGACTTGTTGTATAACAGCTTGAAAGAGTGCCGCCGTTCAAACTTCCCACAAAACCGCCTGCTGTATCCCGTACTGCTGACACATTTCCAGTCGAATAACAATTTCTTATACTTCCCTGAGAAAATGCTCCTGCCAACCCTCCAACTCTTTGATTGCCGGTAACATCAACCGTTGAATAAGAATCTATAATACCACTGTTTGCATTGCCTACAAGCCCGCCTACATTAAAGCTTGAAGAAGTCACACTACCATTAATAATATAACAGCTATGAATCCCGCCGCTATCCAAAGTCCCGATAAGTCCTCCCGTCTCAAGACCACCACTTATGCTAACGCCATCAACATAGCAATTTTTGAAATCTGAGTTATCTGTATATCCTGCCAAAGCTCCAGTACCAGTATTACCCTTTACTTCAACATTCTCCAGACCTACATTACTTATTTTTGCATGACTCACTCTTCCAAACAGTCCTTGATAGTCTAATCCTGACTGATTAACAGTAAGATTTTTTATTACATACCCATTACCATTAAATTCTCCGCTAAAATGGTCAGAGGATGTACCTACTGCAGTCCAAGAATATCCGGCTAAATCAATATCATTCATCAAAATGTATTTACCGCTAACATTATTTTCCATTGCCTGTAATTCATCAGCCGTTTTTATGACAGTATACCCCTGAGCAATTGCTTCTTGTTCTGTCAAAGGTTTTATTTCTTCCAAAAACTTTCCATTCAATCCTTCTGTGCCCTGAAATAATTTTATACCATTATATTCACTATTTTCAATTATTCTTGAACACTCTTCAAGTCTTGCATTAATCTCCGCCTGTATAGCTTTCAAAGAGTCTTCTCCATAAGTCCCATTTGCAGCCTGTTCTGCCAAATCACGCATTCTTGAAAGGTGGCTAGAAATTAAATCCAGATTATCCATTGCACTTGTCATCATATCCAGTCCCATAGAAGCATTATCCTGAGCTACGTAATACGATGATAATTTACTTGAAAGCTTTGTGTTTATTGAATAGTTCGCAGCATTGTCTTTCGCATGATTTATCTTAAAACCCGTTGTCATGCGCTCTATTGCCATATTCAGCCCATTAGTAGATGTTTTTAGACTGGATTGTACTATTAAACTTGATAAATTTGTGTTAATTTTCATTTTAACATCTCGCTTAAAAAGCCCTGTAAATTAGGATATTTTGCCCTCCTTTGCAGCTGTAAGGGTTTCAGTACCATTAAATTAAGCATATATTATTGAAACTTTTCATTCTTTACAACATATCCTTATATATATTATATTCCACATTTGTATATTTTTTAACAGCTGATTTTACAAATATTTACAAAATTTGTTGCTCAAACAACATGTTGCTTATGCAACATTAGTATGGTACGATTTTTTACAAAAGGAAATAAATTATGACAGAAAATATAGAAGAGCAGAATAGAAATCCGTGGCTTGCCTGTATGCCTACAATGGCAGCTGCGTTTATGTTTGTATTGGATGAAACAATTGCAAACGTAGCATTACCGCATATGGCCGGCAGTTTTTCGGTTAGCCGGGAAGAGTCAATGTGGATATTAACGTTTTACCTTATTGCCAGCGGTATTGTTATTCCGATGGTAGGCTGGTTCAGCAAAGTTCTTGGAAGAAAGAACTTTTTTATGCTAAGTATTATTCTATTTACTGTAGCCTCAGGTTTATGCGGAATATCAGAAAATCTTGAAACAATGATTTTTGCACGAATCCTTCAAGGTATAGGCGGAGGCGGCCTTCTTCCTATTTCCCAGGCCATTTTGCTTGAAAACTTCAAACCTCAGGATAGAGGTAAAGCAATGGCAATGTTTGGTCTTGTTATTGTAATGGCACCGATTATAGGGCCGGTACTCGGCGGATGGATTACAGAAAACTGGTCTTGGCCGTTTATCTATTTCATCAACATTCCAATAGGTATTCTAACTGTTTTCCTCGCAAAATCATTAATTTACGACCCGCCATATGCACAGAAGCAAAAAGGTGTTAAAACCGATGCATTCGGTTTCTTTATGCTTTCTATCTGGCTTTTGACTTTGCAAATTGTATTAGATAAAGGGAATAATGCTGACTGGTTTAATGCACCATGGATATGCTGGTTGTCAGCACTTTCTTGTTTAACCGGTATTGCATTTCTCGTATCACAAATTAGAAACAAAGATTCTCTTGTTGACTTAAGTGTCTTCAAAGATAAAAATTTCTTAATCGGAACACTTGTGCAGATAGTTATGCAGGCCGTGCTTCTTGCCTCGCTTGCAATTTTACCGCAATTCCTGCAATCGCTAATGGGTTATGATGCATACAAGAGCGGGCTTTCCATGATGCCTAGAGGTTTAGGTGCTTTACTGGCTATGGTGCTTTGTGCAACTTTAGCTAATCTTATAGACAACAGAGTGCTGGTTATGATTGGCCTTGGCTGTATTGCCACAGGAAGCTGGATGCTTGGAGGCTTAAATCTTCAAATATCCACAATGAACATCGGGTTTCCAAACTTCTTGTTCGGAGTTGGGCTGGGGCTGGCAATGATTCCTATTATTACACTTTCTGTTGCAACAATTAGAAATGATCAGATGACTAATGCCAGCGGACTTCAAAACCTGCTTAAAAATATAGGCGGTGCATTCGGAACATCTATTGTAGCAACACTGCTTTCAAGGGGTGCTCAAAAACACCAGTTTATGCTTATACAGCACCTTACTGATACAGCACAAACTTACACAGAAAGAGTTCAGGCATACGGAAGTATGTTTATGACTACTGTTGATCCGCACACTGCTGCTTATATGGGACAACATACTGCTTACAATCTTCTTATGCAGCAGGCAAACCTATCTGCATTTATCGATGCATTTAGGATTTTTGCAATTGCAGGTGTTGTTATTATACCGTTAATCCTGCTATTAAAAAATATTAAAACAGAGTCCGAAGCATAAAAATATTCTAATACAAAAAGGGCGGAGGCTAAAGCCTCCGCCCCTTGTAAAAACTAATTCTTTAATTCTCAGAATGACATTCTTCTTTTAGTTCTTCTGCCGTCTTATTTGAATTTATTCCTTCTGGAGCAGAAACAACTTTTGTGTCTTCTTCTGATGACTCTTCACAAGCTGGCTCAATACTTTCTTCAGCTTCTTCTTCCGAATCTTCTTCTAATTCAGAATCTTCGCTGGTGTCACCTTTCAAATTCACACCTGCTGCTTCGATTTCTTCTTCATCTTTTGCTCTAATAACAGGAATAGAAAGCATTAAAGCAACTTGTTCGCCTTCCTGTTCAAAGTTCAATTCAAGAAGTTCCTTGTCAAGCTCAACATATCTTGAAAGCAAATCAATTAATTCGCCTCTCATCTGTTCAAGGATTTTTGGAGTAAGATTTGTCCTATCCTGCATCAAAACCAGTTTAAGTCTGTTGGTCGCTACAGACTTGGAAGCGTCACCCTGTTCTTCTTGAGGGCGGAAGAACTTAGCCACTGTATTATAGATATCAGAGAAAAGTCCCATCCTACACCTTCGCTTTCAATTTTGCAAACGCATTTTTAATTTTTGCCATAAAACCTTTAGGCTCATCCAAATCTAAGAATGGAACTTCTTCGCCTAAAATTCTTTGAGCTACGTTTCTGTAAGCTTTACCGGCAAGCGCATTTTCATCATTAACAATCGGTTCGCCCTTATTTGTGGAGGTAATAATTCCGGTATCCTCAGGAATTATGCCTACAAGAGGGCAGGAAAGAATTTCTACAACATCATCAACGCCCATCATCTCATTTGATTTGATAAGGCTCGGACGAACTCTATTTAATAAGAGTTTATAGCTTTTAATTTCTTCCTTAGCTTCCAGAAGTCCAATAATTCTATCTGCATCTCTTATTGCTGACATTTCAGGAGTTGTAACAACAATAGCCTCGCTTGCTCCCGCAACTGCATTCTGGAAGCCCTGTTCAATACCTGCAGGACAGTCAACCAGAACGAAATCATTTTCTTCTTTTAAAGTATCACAGATTTCTTTCAGCTGTTCTGCATTTACAGCTGTTTTATCTCTTGTCTGCGCTGCTGCAAGAAGCGAAAGGTTTGGATTTTTCTTATCCTTAACAAGTGCCTGTTTAAGTTTGCAGCGTTCTTCTATAACGTCAACAATTGTGTATACAATTCTATTTTCAAGTCCTAAGAGCAAATCGAGGTTTCTTAAACCTAAATCAGTATCTATAAGGACGACTTTATATCCGGCTTTTGCAAGCGCAGTACCTATATTTGCGCTGGTAGTGGTTTTACCTACTCCGCCTTTTCCGGATGTGATTACTATTACGCGACCAGTCATTAATCTCTCCTTAACTTTTTGTAAATTACTATCTTTCCATCTTCAATTTGAGCTTCCTCAGGGGTAAACTCGTTAGTTTTTTGAACGTATGGTACATTTAATGTGTCATTACGTCTTGCATATAAACCGGCTATTCTTAATTGAATTGCATTTAATTTTAATGCTCTTACTTTTGATGTTATATTGCCCTGTGAACCAGCATGTGCAATGCCGCCAAGGATACCCCATACAGTAATATCTCCTCCGGCTACAATTTCGCTTCCCGGATGTGCATCCCCGATTATAAGGATATTTCCTTCATAGCTTACTGTTTGTCCGGAACGCAATGTCTGGTTTATATAAAGAGTCGGAAGTGTTTCAGTGTTTACGCTATTTTCTTCTGCACCTTCCGGAAGCACATCACCGGTATCAAGAAGAATATACTTACTTGTTTCTTCTGTTTTTATCAAACCTTCGTTTGCAGCAAGCGCCTCAAAATCAGGAGTAAATGCTTCTGAAGGAATTATCTCCGACAATTCTTCCGTTGATTCTTCATCATAAATATCTTCAATACCTTCAGCTGTTTCTATTGGATTAGAATTAGCTGCAGGATCTGCGTGAATTTCAACAGTTTTATTAATTTCTTCAACAGCTTCATCTTCTGTTTTTACAACCACAGCTTCTTCCTTAATTTCTTCTGAAGCAGTACAGCCCACAGAAGGAACAGAGCTGTCGCTGATTTCTGAAACTATTATTCCAAGGCTTACTGCTGACGCTTCAGTTTGTTCAGAATTCGTATCAATAAAAGCAATACTTGCATCCATTGATTCTATCAAAGCTTTGATACTCAATAGCTGGGATTGTTTCAAATCAAGACTGCCTAATTTTAAACAAACATTTTTTCTTTTTACATCAGGATGCTCCATTATTGAACTAAGTTCAAACACAAGCTGTGTTGTATTTTTAGCATCGCTCAAATCAATAATAAATCCGTTCTCTACAAAACCTTTTTCCATGTATAATTCCCAAATAATCTACAACTGATTTAAGGATATCTTAAATGTTATTCCAATTCAATAAAGTGTGACGCAATGTAAAGTTAGAGTTTTTACCCGATTGGTTTGCCGAACATTATCTTCATACCGGCGAAACGTTTTGATAAAGTTGCTTTAAAACCTTTTACAATATCATTAACATTTGATACTACGACATTTACATTTTCAATAACCGCATTTGTATTTTGAATAACGCAATCCACAAGTGAAATTGTTTGGCTGTCCGCGTGTTTTGTTATATTGGAAACATTGAGGCTGGCATTCTCCAAATTCTTTGTAGCACATTCTATATTTTTGGTTGTCTGTTCGATGTTCGCAAAAGTATTATCAAGGCGCTTAGGTTTTGCAGAGCGGCTTAACTCACCTGTCACATCCGATAGATTTTGGCTCATTACAGCAAGATTTTCTCCTGTTATTTTTAGTGACGGTCTTAAGTCTTTTAATATATCATTTGCAGTTCCAATTAGTTCTGTAAGCGCATCCAGCGTATCGCCCGCAGATGCAACAGTATCATTCAAATTATCTTTTATCTCATCCAAACCGCCGCCCTCTGCCTGCTCATCAATATATCCTGAAATATCAAAACTTTTTTTACCCTGTATAACAGAATGGTTTTTTATATCCGTAATCGACGGTGCATCAGGATATTCAAGCTCTATATAGTCTTTTTTATCTTTTCTTTTAACCTTTGCAGTAATATTATCAGGCAAGCTTATACCTTTCGCGTTCAAAATCATATCAACCCGCGTATTAGTAAAATCCTTAGATGGACGAACTCTAACAGAACGCCCTAGTTTGAAACCTTTGTAATATACATTAAGATTTCTCGGAAACGGTTCTAACTCTTCAAAAACCGCAGTTATATGGATGTTATAAAAACTGTGAACAACAAAAATAAATCCTGCAATACCGAGTGCTGCTCCTAATATTAAAATCAAAAGTTTCTTCATATTTTAATTATTTTTTAAAGGCTTCGCTTTTGTATTAGGCAGTCAGGCATTATTTATGCTAATTCAAAAATCCCTCGGGTTGACACTGCGCCTCCAGTTTGATTCAATTTGTTCAAGCGAAATCCCTTTTGTTTCAGGAACGAAGAAGTAAACAAAAATTATGCAAAGAATAGAAACAATACCAAATATCCAGAATGTCCACGCTCCACCAATTCTATGCAGCAGTACAGGAAAACTTCCGACGACAAAGAAATTAAATGCAAAGTTCGAAACAGTACACACACTCATTGCAATACCTCTTATTCTGAGCGGAAAAACTTCCGAAACTAGTATCCAGCCGATTGGCCCGAGGCTCATTGCAAAACAAATTATATAAGTTACCAGACTTCCTACAGCAACCCATTTCAAGCTTGAACCCAAAACCCCGGCAAATGCAAAAGATGTGCCAAGAGCAAACAAGCTTAACATTACACCGGTAAGTCCAAAATATAGAAGAGGTTTACGTCCAATCCTGTCTGTAAAGAATACAGCTATAATAGTCATAATAAAGTTTACAACGCCTATACCTGTTGTTGCGTAAATGGCAGTAAGGTTGCTGTCAAATCCTGCTGTCTTAAATATTGTAGGAGCATAATAAATTATCGTGTTAATGCCTGTACAAATCTGCGCAAACATAATTCCGATACCAACGACAAAAGGCATTATCATCCATTTTTTTAATCTGAAAGTCTTTTCCTGCCTGTTATCAACAAGAGTTTCCTTAATCTCCGCAATTTCTTTTTCAGGCTCAATATCCGGTTCTATTTTAGAAAAAACTTTCTTTGCCTCATCATCTCTGTTTTTAGAAACAAGCCATCTGGGAGTATCGGACATAAAGCACATTCCTATAAATAATACGAGTCCAGGAACAACACCGGCAAAAAGCATCCACCTCCAGTTGTAAACTGCTTGAGCAAAAACAGCGTTAATAAAATAAGAGAAAAGAATACCTGCGGTAATTGCCCACTGGTACAATGAAACAAGCGTTCCTCTTAAGTTTTTAGGTGAAACTTCTGACAGATACAAAGGAACAACAAAGTTAACAATTCCAACTGCAAAGCCTACAAAAATTCTCGAAAGTATTAACACATATACATTTGGAGCAAAAGCACACAATATTGAACCTAATATAAATATTACAGCTGTTGCCATGATGATTTTCTTACGTCCAAAAATATCTGCAAGAATACCATTTGTTGCAGCCCCGATTACCGCACCTATCAAAACAGAGCTTACAAGAAAACCCTGCAACGTGTCCGGCAGAACCCAGGTTTCGTTAATAAATAAAAGTGCGCCGGAAATTACGCCGGTATCATACCCTGACAATAAACCGCCCAAAGATGCGACTATTGCAATAATATAAAGCCAAATGTATTTCATATAAACACCTCTATTTAATTAATACCACACTTGTTATGTTTTCTAACAAAAAATTTTTTGCAAAACTTCCATAGAATGCGCTAAATCACCATGAACTTGTTTGAAAAGCTCTGTTATAAATACTCTGATATCCTCATCAGAGGGTAAATCTTTATATTTTATATAATATAAATCCAGCGGTATACACCCCTGCTCATTAGGATACAAATAATTTACATCAAGTTTCTGTGCTCCGTTTTTCTTATAAAAATTAATTCGTCTTATTGTATCAGGGTTAGAAATATCAGGCGGTTCTACCTCTAAAAAACACCCTTTCTTTTCAGGATAAATATCTTTCAAAAGAGATAAAATTTTTCTGCCTAACCCCTTTGAATGAAATTGTTTCAAAACCGCAATATAATCTATAAAAATGAAATCACCATACTCAAAAAGAATTATATAACCTGCAAACTCTCCATCAACAACCCTGTAGAGAATATAATTTTCACCGAATAGCTTCAAGAATTTTTCATATGATTTCAGCTCTGACTTCGGAAATTGAGCCAGCATATCCTTATAAATTATATTAAATTCATCTGTTTTTATAAGTTCCATAAATCTATTATAACAAATAAGGCCTCCGTTTGCACGGAGGCCTTATCAAAATATTTAACCTGAAATTCTTCCCGGAACAACAACCCCGCCCTTCAAATTCTTTTTATAAAATTCTACGTGCGGCTGGAGTACGCTGTCTAATACTTCAGGAAGAGCTTTATTCTGCATAACAGCTTCTACTATTTCCTGATAGCAGGTTGCAAATGCTCTCAATTGAGTTACAGCCCCTGCTGCTTCCGGAGTCAAGCCAAGCTTTGAAGTTTCAACATATTCTTTGAAGAAAGCACCTGTTGATTCGTAAGATTTTGTCAATGCGCCTATATATGCTTCAGCATTTTCAGCACAAACACCTTTATCTACAGGAACAGTAAGCGCAAATACAAGTTTATTTGCTGGGTTAAAGTGTGCTTCTGCAGAGTGATGCATTGCATCAGGAACTTTTGCAATCTGTTTAAGAGTATCTTTTACAGATTCGTTCTGCATTTGTGCATGCCAGTAAACGGTGTTTTCAAACATAGAACCCATATACTGATGAACAGAAGCTTCAATCCCGTTAAGTTTAGCATCAGCCCAGAAAATACCTTCTTTTAATGCATCATTAAGTTCTAAATCAGCAGATAAAGAACGTGAAGAAATTTCTTGTGCTGAAATTAACATTGTTTTCATATCTTCTTTGCTCATACCTGCAAATGCTAATGTGAATAAAGCGTGATCATCAAAAGCAGAAAATCTTCCGCCTACATCATCGTGAATATACAAATCGCCGAGCCAGCCGTTTTCATTAGATGTTCTTCTAAGCTCGCTCTTCTCTGCATTCTTGTCTGTTACTGCAATAAAATGTTTTGCCGCAGATTTTTTTGCCTCTTCTAAAGATTGTCCTTTAGCAATATATGCATCTTCAAGCATTTTTTGTATTCTCAAGAAACCATCTTTAGTTTCAAATGTTGAACCTGATTTTGATGCAATCATATAGCTTGATGACAATACATCATTACCTAGTTTTTCTAAAAATCTGGCGAAGCTGATTGAATCAACATCAGAATAGAAATAAATTTTATCAGAATTGATGTTCAACCCGTTAATACCGAGCATATGCTCAACAGTGTGTTTTGAACCGCCAATACCCATTACGCTTAATTTTTCAACACCGGTCTGAGATTTTAATTTTGAAGCTAAAGAATAGATATCATCTAATCTTTTAGCTTGTTCCTGAGGTAGATTTACCCAGTTAAGGAACTTGCCCGGCTGATTAGCACGTGATGAAAACTCGTTTACAAAATCAGATGTTTTAGAAGAATATTTAGAGAAATCAACACCTGAAAACATTGTTTTTAATGATGAATTTTTAGTTAACATATTAACTCTCCTTTTTTCTATATCATATCATAAGAATTTTTTATAAAAAATTTTATGTTATACTTTTTTCAAAAGTGGATGATAAATTTAATGGCAAAACAAAAAAACAGATTTGAATTTATTACTAAAACTCCGGAGAGAATACTTCCAGCAACCTTTTTCCTGCTTTGCCTGACCGGAGGCATAATATTATATTTACCATTCTGCTCTCCGCATGGTGTATCATTTATTGACGCTATGTTTACAGCAGTAAGCGCAGTATGCGTAACAGGCCTGTCTGTTGTGAGCGTAAGTGATAAACTTACTGGCGTAGGACAGCTTGTTTTATTACTGTTAATACAAGCCGGCGGATTGGGAATAATGAGTATCAGCTCTATTATATTTATACTTCTGGGCAAAAGAATGTCGCTTACACACGAAAAAAATGCCAGAAATATATTTGAAGCAGAAAGCAAGGAAGAAATAAAAAAATCCCTAATACGTATTTTTAAATATACATTCATCGTTGAACTAACAGGAGCAATTATCCTTTCTGCCTGTTTTACATTTAGCGAACACAGTCTGCTGACAGGACTTAAATTCGGGTTCTTTACTTCTATATCAGCGTTTTGTAATGCCGGATTTTTCCTGAAAAATGACAGCCTTATAGGTTATAACAGTTTTCCTCTCGTAACCTACACTGTTTCATTTTTAATAATTCTTGGCGGTATGTCACCTGCAATCTGCCTTATGCTGCAAAATATTTTCAAAGGGAAAAAGCTTCCCCCGGTTGCAGTACTAGTTTTCTATACAACTTTGGCACTTTTAATCGGAGGTACGCTGTTTTTCTTCCTATCAGAATATAATGGTGTTTTAAGCGGAATGAGTATTGCAGATAAAATTCATAACGCCTGGTTCCAATCAGCAACAGCAAGAACTGCCGGTTTTAATTCTGTAGATTTAAGCTGTATAAATCCTGGGACCTTTTTGCTTATGGCTGCACTTATGATAGCCGGAGGTTCTCCGGGAGGTACTGCCGGAGGTTTAAAGACGACTACAATTAGTGTTTTATTTTTAACCTGCTACAATGCAATCCGCATAAAAGATAATGTTGTAAGAAATAGAGTTATTAAACTTGATACAATAAAAAAAGCCGTAACATTAACAGTAGTGTATCTATCAATACTTGTTACAATAGTTTTGATGCTCCTGACAACCCAAACCGCCGGTGCTGAGCAGCTAATTTTTGAAGCAGCATCAGCCCTTGGTACAGTTGGTTTGTCAATGGGAGCAACAAGCCAGCTTGACGGAGTTGGAAAAGTTATCATTATTGCAGCAATGTTTCTTGGAAGGGTTGCTCCTGCAACACTGATTTGCTACTTAAATACTAAAAATATAGATTCAAGGATTAGTTATCCTGATGCAAAAATTTCACTAACATAGGAGAAAAATATGTCTATACAGGTTTTAATAATAGGATTAGGACAATTCGGAATGTCGCTTGCAAGAACTCTATCTGAAAAAGGCACAGAGGTTATAGCAGTCGATCAAGATAAAGAGCTTGTTGACGAAGCCGCAGGATTTTTAGATGACGCACTCTGTCTTGATGCTACAGATGAAACTGCTCTCGGGAAATTATGTCCAAAGGAGCGCGATGTAGTAATCTGCGCAATCGGTGCAAGAGAACCGTCTATACTTACAACAGCAATTTTAAGACAGATGGGATGTGACAACGTTATTGCAAGAGCTACCGATAAAATTCATGAGCGTATTTTAAAAGCAGTAGGTGCTAAGAACGTTATTAACCCTGATGCAGAATATGGGAAAAAATTCGCATACAAAATTCTGTTCCAGAATATTATCGCAGATGAAACGTCTGAAGATATACAGCTTCTTGAAATAAATGTACAGCCGTTTATGGAAGGCAAAAACCTTATTGAACTCGCCCTTCCTAACAAATATGGAATTATTGTTGCGGCAATCAAAAAAGGGAATAAACTTGCAAGACCATTTCCAAATGAAATATTAAATACAAAAGATAAGTTATTACTGGTATGCACTGAAGATGCAATAGCAAAAATGATTGAGGAGAATAAATAATGAATTTTTCAAGATCTTTTTATCTTTCGTTCATATTGCTTCTTGTTTTTTCTACATTACTTGCAATTGCTGGTATCCGCGGTTTTCTAAGACTTGCACCATCAATTGAGCAGATAAATAAACATAACACTCAATCACTTTATATCGCAGAAAGTATGATGTCAGCTCTGACTGTGAACAAAGATATAAAATCCTTTGAAGAAGCTTTAGCCAAAGGAAAAACAAATGTTACAGAAAAGGGAGAAGCAGAAGTAATCAACAAAATCGAAAAGGGTTATAAATCTGCTTTTAAAAATAATGCCGGATACAAAGAAACAACAGTTAATAATATAATAGAATTGTCAAGAATAAATAGAGTCGGGATGCAGAATGCAGCTTTACGGGCAAAAAAATTAAGTTCTGCAGGTGCCTGGGTTATTGGCTTTCTAACTCTTATTACCTGGGTTCTTGGATTAATACTAATAAAAACTTTAACGACGAATCTTATTAAACCTCTCGCGGAGTTGATTGATGTTCTTGAATCATATTTCAAAGGGAATAAACTCAGACGCTGTCCTAAATTGGCGCCTAATCATGATTTCCAAAGAATTTACGACGCAATTAACAGCCTGCTTGATAAACAAAATTAAATAATAATGATGGGAGAAATTTATGGAATTAATTAATACTGTACTTGCTGTTCTTGTTAAATTTATAGAACACATTATCACCGTAATGGGTCCGTTCGGTATAAGTTTGCTTATGGCAATAGAATCTTGCAATATACCGCTTCCGAGTGAAGCCATACTTCCTTTTGCGGGCTATATTGTAAGCAAAGGTGAAATGAATTTTCACGTAGCTGCCTGGGCCGGTGCATTCGGATGCGTATTAGGTTCAATTCCTTCATACTACATTGGCTATTTCGGAGGACGTAAGTTTATTGAAAAATATGGAAAATATTTTTTAATTTCGCATAAAGATCTTGATGATGCTGATAAGTGGGTAGAAAAATATGGTGATTGGGCGTTCTTCATATGCAGAATGCTGCCTGTAATAAGAACTTTTATTTCACTTCCTGCCGGCATTTTGAGGGCAAGAAAAAGAATATTTTTTACACTTACATTCCTGGGCTCGCTTGTTTGGAGTTATCTGCTTGTTTATGTCGGGGTAAAATTCGGACAGAATATGGAAATGTTTAAGCATCTCTGGCATAAGTTTGATATTTTAATCGTTGTTGTAGTGGGTATACTTGGTATTTTATACATCTACAAACACGTTAAACATTTAAAAGAGTCCTAATAAATAGGACTCTTTTTTTAGTAAATTATATTAACTTTTCTTTCTCGTCTTCTCTTTTTTCGTGCTTTTTAATCATTTTTTCTAACTCTTCTGGAGTTACCGTATTCCAGGCAACGCCATCTTTTTGAAGACCTTTTTTCAATATAGCGACTTCTTTGTCTTTAAGTTGTTCGTCTGCTGCAACAATATCTCTATCATGATATGTGCCTGCAAGTCTAACTGCATTTTCCGAAGGAGAGCTGATTTCATTTTGTTTCATCTGAACATCATAGCTAGGCCAATCTTCCGGAAGAGCTTTTATTGTAGTAAACTCACCCTGAGATTCCAGACGTTTATCAACTTCTTTTTCAAGAACTTTTTGTACATAAGCCTTCTGACTCTTGAATCTGCAAGGAATAACGATTTCGCTGCCGATAACTTCCTCTGGATCACGCTTTTCATACTTGCAGAACAAACTTGCTGCAGCTTGAAGGTGTCCAAGTTCTATATCAACAAACAATTCCCAAATCTTTTTGATTCTATCATCCGGTTCATCTTCCATGCAGGTATAATAATTACATACCTCGGTAAATTCGTGTATAAGGAACTTTTCCCACATAGACTCTGTCGGATCAATCAAAGATTCATACATAGTTACATGTTCTTCCTCTACATCCTTAATCTCCGCATAAGTTTCTCTTAATACGTGGTCACCGTACATAAAACCGTGTTCAGCATAGTAATTATGAGTTTGCTGTTCACCGGAAAGAAGAGTTAAAATATTAACCTTTGTCTGAGGATGTGCTGTATTTTTATCATAATGTTTTCTTATTCTCAAGCCATTATCATTGTGGTGATGCTGAGTTGGTCTTCCTACAATAACATCAGTCTTACCTTGTACAATATCATTAGGTTCAATACCTTCAGTCATATATGCAAATTGACTGTATCTATACAGGTGGTCAAAATCTTCCAGAAGCCCGAAGTCAAAGGTTTCTTTTACATAAGGATCCGGCTCATTTTGCGCCATCCACGCAGTCAAATCAACAGCAACTTGTTCATACCCCAGCGTCGTTTCTAAAACAGACTGATCTGCAGGTCCCATCCAGTTTGCAGTCGTCTGTTGAGAATCTTCTATTCTGCTAATCAGTGCAATAAGCTGTTTATCTTTAGTATCAGGAACAAATCGGTTAAGCTGGTGTTTGAAACCCCACGCCTCTATTTCTATACCGTTCATCAAAATTTGTCTTGTTCTTGTATAACAATCAACATCTGTTTTGTTATAAGGCTTACCTACTATCTGGTGCCAGTTTCTGACTTGTTTTTCAACTGGAATACCCTTTTCTTTTAATGGATTAAAACTCATTTTATCCGCCTTTCTGCAGCAATACACTGCATATAAATACTAATCTAAAAAATAGATATTTTTATCATCTGCCTGGATACTAAACTTGCGAATATAGTTAATTAATAAAAGTTGAAATTTAAATTTTAAACTCAAAATTAAACATTAATCCCCATCCATCTCTTCCTCCAGTACGTATAACAGTTTCTGCAAAACAAATAAAACGCTCGTTAATACGTTTACGAATACCAGCCCCAAATTGTGCCCAGGAGTTTAATGTCATTTTATCAAGTTTAAAATCTCCGGCAGAAGCCTTTACATCACTCATTAAAGGTATTACACAGCCGCCGTACACATAAGGTTCAAAACCTTCTTCATTTCTATAAGTTAATCTTAATGAAGGAGCTATTGTCAAACCATTTACCTGAGATTGATCTATACTAACCCCCTGATAATTTACAAGGTTTGATGGACTCAAGAATGTATATGCTGTTGTAAAATTAGGCTGCAGAATAAACCGCTTAAAAATTTTCCAATTGTATGCAAGTTTCAAGGCGGTACCTGCTGTTACAATAGCGTAATCATCTTTTCCTGCACCGTATTTTGATTCTACCCCGAGTCCACCGCCATTTATTGTCCAACCTGCATAAAAATCATCTTTGTAAGCGCTAAGTAGAAAGCCGCCATACCCACCATTTTGATACATATTAGAATCTAAATACTGCTGGCTGGAACCGAGATATGCTCCATAAATTGTCGGAACAAGTTTCCAATCGTATTTTGCAATATGCAAAGGGAAGTCAAATCCCATTACGGTTCCATATGACTGATTGTTTACAGTACCAGATGCTCCTGATAAATGAAACGATTCAAGGTTAACATACGGTCTCATCCAGAAGGCAGAACCATCTTCATACTGCTGGTCAACATACATACCGCCATGGCCGGCGTAAGCATACATATTAAGCTTCCTGGATGCAAGTTTTTGCTCTCTTAAATTTGTATATATTTCATCTGTTCTGTTCAAAGAATAATCATAGCTTAACATCTGGTTCATAAAAGCAGCAGCTGTTGCTCCCTGATACCTCTGTATATTAGGATTAAGCCCCCCTAGTTCTATTAATGTAAGTTTTGGAGTTAAAGCCCACTTATAAGTCTTTAAAGCCCCATATACTACTGAATTTTCCAGTTCCGGAGAAAGCGCCAAATCAGTACCATAAACCTCATGATTATAAATATCAAAGACTGTAACTGATTGTATAGGGCTGCTCAAAACATTTATATCACGTATCAAAATCTGGGTCATATCAGCCGGATTACCTACCATATTTATATAATCACAGGTCAGATTTGCAGGATCTACATCTAAAGACAAGGAATTGCCGCCTTGTGATAAATCCAAATTTAAAGGAATGTCACTGGCAAATCCATTCATAAGATTAAAATGAGTATTAACTGCAGATATTTTGGCATTAGGCATGCCGGATAATTCATTATAAAAATTTAAATCTATATTGCTTGTTTTTATATCACCTCTAAATTCTTCATTCGTTGATCCGAAATAAACATGGTCATTAATAGAAGAAGTTCCATTAATATTTAACTTTGTACCCTTTAGGCCTGAAATTGAATCTGCGATAATAACCTTTGAGCCATTTGAAACATTTAGATTCATTGTTCCAACCTTATCTTCTGTTGCTCCTTGTCCAATATCAAGGTGAAAAGCATTGCTGCCTGTTGAATCTGTATTTCCTTCAAACACAACAGGTGCCAGAGGATCATCAGCATTAATATTAAAAGTTCCCTGTGCCAATATTGCTCCGCCACGGCCATTTTTAGCCTTATTATTTAGAAATTGTACAGGTCCTGTAATGTTAGTAGTTGATTCCATAGTTGCATATATAGCTCCGCCGCTGTCACCAGCTATATTATTTTCAAACTTGCTTACACCGCTAAAATCAATATTTCCATATAAGTTAACAACTGCCCCGCCGCTTGAAGTTTCAGATTCATTATTTAAGAAAGTACTGCCTTTAATAAGAGCATTGCTTGAAACGATTGCCCCTCCAAAACTATACGCTGAATTACCGTTGAATATACTATTTTCTATCTCTAAACTATCATTAATTATTGCCCCCGCTATACTTCCTGTAGAACGATTATTATTAAATATTGAATTTGTTATTGTTAATTTTCCAGAACCGGTAATAGCCCCGCCATCATTTAGAACGGAATTATTGTCAAATGTCGTATTATCTATAATTAGAGTTCCTAAATTACAATTGCACCGCCAGTTCCCCCTGCAATAGAATTATTGGTAAAAGAAGAACCATTTTTAATTTCCAGATTACCTTTATTATAAATTGCTCCGCCCCCTGATTGCTGTAAAACAGTATTATGATCAAAATCAGTATTGTCTATTACTACATTGCTATTTGCCTCTATATATAAAGCTCCGCCGGATACCATCGCAGAATTATCCTTTACAGTAGAATCAGTAATAGTTAATGTACTATTATTAACATACGCAGCACCGCCATAAGTTGAAGCATAGTTATTTAATATATCTGCTTCTTTTATATTTGCCGTTCCGCTGCTTAGATAGAGAGCTCCACCATTACGCCCCTGGTTAGAAATAAAATCAGTAGACACTGTTTCTAGATTTCCTTGATTACTTATAGCACCACCGTCCATTCCCTTCTTATTGCCGGTAAAATTAGATTCTGATATATGAAGATTCCCTCCTATGTTATTAAGGGAACTTTGAGTATTTGAAGCTGCACTACTTGTAAAATTGGCATTATCTATTGTTAAATCTTGTTGATTAACTATAAACCCGCTGCCGCTAGTGTTGGACACAATATTTAAATCAGAAATTTTTGAGATTTTATTCTCTCTATAAGTAAATGTATTTCCATTTAAAACAAAGTTATAATGTTCAGAAGAAGTAGTATCCCCAATAAGTTCAAGATTTACAGCTTCACTTATCGGAGTTTCCAATGAAATATCACCTGTTATAAAAATTTTATGACTTGCTTCTGGAGCAGCATTTATCTTTGCAATAGCATCCATAAAGCTTGATGTATTGTTAGCATCAAAATCTTGAGAAAAAGAAATATTATTTGCAGATATAACAATTAAAATAAACAGATTAATAACAAAAATTCTACCTAAATTCACAGTATCCATCTCCAAACTTTAATAATTATCAATATAACTATAGTAGATACTTAAACCAAATTTTTGTATTACCAGTTACGGTTAGTTAGTGAGAAATCATATATACAATCGGGGAATCTTTCTAAAACAAAATTATTAATCAACAATCAATTCATAAAAATTGAAAACCATACTTATTCAAATCCTGGTAGTAAAGAATCAATACTTAAATAAAATAAAAAAAGGCTTTTCAGCCCTTTTTAAAAATTTACCACAGAATTTACGAGTTCAGAACTTGGCTATTAGAAAATGTGGCATAACCCCCAAATTATTATTTGATAGAAAAGTTAAAAAATAATTAAGGAATTCAAAGGTATTGATAAATTATGATACTATGGACTAAACTAAGGGGGTATGATGAAACTCAATAAATTCAGAATTCAAAATTATAAATCAATTGTAGATACAGGTATTTGTTATCTAAGCCAAGATTTAACAATAATGGCAGGTATGAATGAGTCAGGCAAATCATCTGTACTAGAAGCCATTCGTGATTTTGATACAGATAGAGATATTGACTCTGATGCTATAAGAGTTAAAGAAGATACTGGCGACCCATTAGTAACATTGTATTTTAGATTAAGTAATACTGATATTGACATTATTTGTGAAAATTTAGAATTAGCAAATGATAATGAAGAAACCCTTAATTTAAAAGACTATCTTAGTAAAAACGATATTGGTCTAACCAAAGATATTGAAAGTAACTATTCTATTGATGAACAGTTTAAAAATTTTGTTCGTGGAGTCTTTGCTCAGAATTATAAAAAATTTTATACAAGTGTAACAAACTATATTAAAAAACTTAAAAGTTTTGAGCAATTAGCAAATGTTGATTTTTCTAATATAAACTCAAAAGGGACACTATGGAATATTTATCAGTTAACAACTTCAATAGATAAAATAATCAATCCAACTAAGAAAATGTCTGTTACAGATAGTACAGGTAAACAAATTATAAAAGAAGTACCCATTGAATGCGATATAGAAGAAGAAATACGAAATTCTATTAGTGAATTGCTTAATAATATTAAAGAAGCTCGTATTTCAACCTTTGGTGAATATTATTTATCGACATTCTTCAAGAATTTTAAAGATGAAGTAATAAAAATAATACCTAGAATAATATTCTTTTCATCATTTGAGGATATTTTAGAATATGATGTACTGGTTTCTCAAATTCAAGAAAAGCAGATTAATGTTGATTTGTGTAATATAGCCGGTATAGAAATTGATAAGTTAAAAACTTTGATAGATAATGAGGAATATCAACGTGTTTCAAATTATCTTAGTGATAAATCTGCTAAAATCTCATCATCTTTTAAATCAGAATGGTTGCAAGATGAAATTGTAATATCTTTTACGACAGATAAGGATTTAATGCACTTCGGAATAAAAGAAGAAGGTGATACTGCAACATATAGGGCAGAACAAAGGAGTAAAGGTTTTCAATGGTTTCTGTCATTTTACATCAAATTAAATGCAGAAAGTAATAAGAATACTAGCATAATACTTGTAGACGAACCCGGCTTATATCTCCATGCAAAAGCTCAAGAAGATGTTTTACATTTACTTGAAAAGTTAAGTAAAGCAGATGAAACATCTGTAATCTTTACAACACACTCTCCTTATTTAATAGATGTAGATAACTTAAATAGAGTTCTTTTGGTCGAAAAAGATGATAGAACGGGTACTCATATTGTAAAGTGTCATAAAGGTGCAAAACAAGATACCTTAACACCTATTATAACAAAGATGGGGTTTAATATTTCAAAAGCTAACCTAATTAAAGAAAAGAATATACTGTTAGAAGGGATATCTGATTATTATTATTTACAAGCATTTAAAAAAATATTAGAGTACGATGATATTCTTAAAAATGTAAGTATGATTCCTTCTGTAGGGGCTTCTCAACTTCCACAATTAGCCGCATTATGTGTTGGTTGGGGATTAAAATATGTTGCATTATTTGATAAAGATACCGAAGGGATAAGAAATGCAGAAATCGTTAGGAAAAATCTAGGCGAATTTGCTTCAGTTTCTCATATTTGTGATGAAGAAGATTGTGCAATTGAGGATTTATTTTCTGAAAATGATTTTAATAAGTTTATTCTTAACAACATTGACAAGTACAAAGATGATGATACTATTTCAAACTCTAAATACCTTAAAGGAAATAATATAGATAAAGTACTAGTTGCAAAATTGTTCTTTGATAGTGCAAGAAAGATTAAAACAAGAAACTTAGAAAAAACAACTGTTGCCAATTTTAAAACGCTTTATGCTAATGTATTTACAGCTTTAAATATTAAAAGAACAGAAGATGAATGAAACAGGTTCTAATATAATAAAAATTCCAATGACTTTTCAATCTGATGAAAAAGGATATTTGGATAGACAATGTCCAAATAGAAATTGTGAGTTTGTATTTAAAATCAATATGGAGGATTGGAAGGAGAAAATACATGGAGATGTGCATTGTCCTATGTGTGGCTACATTGCTTCAAATGAACAATGGTACACTGATGAACAAATAGCTGTTATCCGTGAAAATGCCAGAAACTATGCTGTGAGTATGGTTCAGTCAATGTTAAACAAATCATTTAGCAAACTTGCAAGTAGTACTAGAAATAATAAATATATAAAAATCGGTTATAAACCCAGTAAAAAAATTAGCGTAAGAAATAATCCCATAGGTCAAAGAGAAGAATGGAACTTAGACATAACTTGTGAGAAATGTGGATGCAGATATAGTGTTATAGGCAGTGCTTATTTTTGTCCTTGTTGTGGTTATAACTCTGTAGAACAAGTTTTTAACGACTCAATCTCCAGAATAGAAAAGATGATTGAAGCTCAAGATTTTATGTTAGAAAAATTGACAGAACAAGTTGGAGTTGATGAAGCTAGTAAAATGTGTCGTTCATTGCTAGAAGGAACTCTTGGTGATATTGTTTCAGCATTCCAAAAATTTGCAAAGGAAAACCTTATAAGCCATTCCACGTTTGATACTAGCAAAATAAAGGTAAATGATTTTCAAGTTGTTACAAAAGGAAGTGAACTATATCGTTCACACCTGAATAAACCTTATGAAAATTGTTTATCAACAGAAGAACTTGCATTTATGAATATATTATTTCAACGACGACACATTCTTGAACACAATGAAGGCATAATTGATGAAAAATATATTGAAAAATCAGGCGATAAAACATATTTTTTAGGACAGAGAGTCATAGTAAAAAAAGAGGACGCACAGAATTTACTCCGAATTATAAATAAACTTACTTCGTTTCTGAAATAGTTCATATTTGGGACTTTGTCCTTTCTATATGGAAAAGAAAATTTTAATTATAGCTTGAAATTTTTAAAAAGAGTTGACAAATTTTAAAATTTATATAAAATAGTATCTTCGCCCAAAACTCGCTTGTAGCAAGGGTTTAAGAGTTGACAAAATCGAAAAATTGTGATACAATTAGTTCATAAACAACCCGCAGACGGTTGTCATAATAAACACTTATATATGACTACGTCTGCCACATAACAAAATTCTCACCAGCCTATAGTATGGGTCTAGTTCCTATGCTTGAAGCCTTTTAAAATGGGGGCATTTTGTTATGCAAAAAAATTGAGGGAAATAATGAAGCAAGTAAAAACCTACAACTTCATAGACATAACAAAGAGAGAGTTTCAGCAGTACCAAGCGACGCCGATTACTAACGCACAGGCTGTTGAAATTCAGAATAATCTCTTTGGTGTTGTAGATATACTACTTCAATGGAGCTCTAAAGAAAATATTATTACAGAGTGTGCCTAAGGCGCAGAAAGGAAAACTATGATAAATTCTTTAAATTTACCAAGTATGACAACAACAATTAACGTTGAATCAATTGAAAATGGAACAGTTAGGCAGCAGATTGTTTCGTTTATTGCAGACAATTTCATGGAAAGAAAAATTGAATGGTTACATATTGAAGGGAATGTAAATAGAAGTTCTTTCTTTCGTAGCGCATTAAGAGATTTAATTTCTCGCTATCAAGAACTGGGAGTAGAACCATTTGAGATTGATGATATGTACAACGATTCAGAACATAAGCTGACAAGAACTTACTGCTTTGCCATAGATAATGAAATTGAACAGGAATTATTAAGATTAGAAACGGTCTACGCTGAACGAAATATTCAGTTTAATAGAAGTCATTTAATTAGGTGGGCAGTGTATGAAAGATTACCACATTTATTATTGGAAGATATGCAAGCACAGGAAGAGTACAGCATAGAACTAGCAGCACAGGAGGATGATTAGAATGAACACACTTACCACCTTAATAATTTATGTATCTTATCCAATTCCCTCAAATAAGATATTTTACACACCCCTTTACATACATTTTTTTTACAGATGGTATTCATTCAACTACAAGGAGAAAATCATGGTAAACAACAACATTCCACAGGTACTACAAGGTATTCATGAGATAGAGTCTTCATACAATAATATCTCATGTGTATTATCTTCTTTTAACATTAAGCAGGTAATAAGACCGTATCTATTATCTGAAGAGATTACAGATGAAGATATAAATAACAGATTAGATAATTTCTTAACTAACATCTGGCAGAGCAATATTGCTCTAAATGATGAAATAATAAGTATTATAACTGATTATTATAATGATTACTTAGGGTTTGGTGACTTTATCTTAGAGGACTTTATCAACTTCACTGTTAGAGAAGATATAAATAAGCTCGTAGAGCTTAGATATATAGGTACTAATAAGGGAAGAAAGGAAGTTCCATTATCAAACTCTTACAGTAATAAAAATCTTGTTTGTAACTTCAAGGGAAAAGAACTCTTTAAACTACAGAAAGAACAAGGAAGAGAGCATACTCCTGATGATATATTAGAGTATTACTGTACTTTCTTCCTGTTAACTCTGCTTGTAATACTCTACAATATTGTATCTTCCGGTTCTTTTATTACAGAACAATTTGCAATATTAGAAGAATACTCTATAGATGAAGAAGATAACTTAAAGAAGGTAACACAGAATATTGATATAGACGTGTTCTATGAGTTATTCCATAGGTTTATTTCCTTAAATATAACAACAGGATTAGAAATGTATGCAGAGTTTCAGTTAGACTGTAATGCAGGGGAATTAATAGAAGAGATAAAACAGTTAACACCTGTAAATAAAATGGAATTAGATATTGGGGTTAATGATGAGAAAGAAGCTATTACAATAAGGGTTAAAAACAGCTTCCTTCTTAATGACGGATTTATAAAAGAAGGGTATTTGAAAACCAGTCAAGAATACGACAAAGCCCTTGATAGCAAATCCCAGTCTACTTTTAGAATTACAAGAGGTTCTAATCCTTGCAGTATCTTATTTACAGCAAAGATAACCGGCATGAGAACAATAAGCAGGCTATTAAGCACAAATGCTGCCCCCTCAAAGAAAATATATATTTGGACTATGTTTAACAGTGGTGCAATAGGTGTAGGACATATCCTTAGTTTCTTCTTCCGCTCAATTGTTAATCATTGTGAGAATACAGAATTAATTAATAAATCCTACTACACAGCTTTTAACAAATTCATACAAAGCTACACACCTGAACAACGCTCTGTCCCTTTAAAAACAGCTTTGGTCTTTCTCCTTGCAAGAAAATCAAGTGAAAATCGTAAGGTTATTATTGACAAATACCTAGATGAGAAGAAATGTTCGAAGCAGCGAACAGAGCTAAGAAAAGTGCTAAAAGCATTTGATACCCTTATTAAAGAAGATATTAAATACGGAAAAATTATAGATAGATTCATTAAAACATTGGAGAAATATTATGCATGGTAACTTATTAATTGATAAACTCGGATTTTATGCGCCTATTCCGGATTTGACGGACTTAGGAGTTGATGTTGATTTTCAATTAAATCAAATGAATAAATGTATGGGAAAAATTTTTCCACAGAATGCTTACACTATAAAAACAAGCAGGCAGAAGTTAAGCCTTTTCTTTACTCCTACCCGATATCTAAAGAATGATGAAAAATATACCGATACAAACCTTGAAATGCTAACAGAAGATGAATTGTACAAACTTTTTGTAGAATTAGGCTTGTACAACCTAGATGATAATATAGTTGATAAGTATAGGGTATCTGTTCTTCATCTTACTAAGAATAATTATATGGATAATCCACCGATAAAGTATATAAACTTCCTTTCAATGAGAATGTATAAGAAGAGATTTAAGGCATTACTGCACCACTCAAGCGACACAAACAAAACTTTATATGTAACTACTCTTGCAAAACATTTTTCGGAAAAAGATAAAGTAGGAGATAGGCAGTACCTATTTTACGATAAGGCTCAAGAACTGCAGGACAAGGCAAACATTAAAGAAGTTGTATTAAGGCTTGGGTTGAGTGAAGAAGAACAGGCTCTTATACCTTATGAAGCTTACGATGCTGAAACAAAGACACTTTACCTTGATAAAGTTAATATATTAAGGTGTGAATTGCAATACAGATATAAGCCGAAATTACAGAATATCTCTAATTTTATTACAGGCAAGAAGGGTAAAGACGGATTGAAGCTGAAAACATTGCTATACTTACTTAAAGAAAGAAAATTATATGAAACTCTTGAGAGATATTACCTAAAAGTCTTACAAGAAGTGGTATTCTATCAAGAACCTATAATAAGAGGTGATGTCAGGCTGAATAACTATGAACAAATGTTTGCCGAGCTGACAAAGGAAAACCCATTACCGCCTTCTCTAATAAAGATATTTAAAAATAATGGCTTCGGGGATTCTTTTTCTAACCTATTAAAGAAAATACACTCTTCTGATGTAAACCCACTGTACATTGAACTCTATCAAAAACTTGGTATCGCTGAAACCGTTGCAGTTCCTGCATAAAAGAATTCAAGCGTTAAAAATGGGTATAACTTTATACCATGCAGAATGCTAAAATCGCTTCAAGGGCTTCCTAGTGGGCTTAGAATGAAGATTTCTGTTTGTGATAGAATGAGAATAAGGAGTTGACATGAAAAAGACTGAAAAAGACATTAAGACTTCCATTAAACTGTTTGAAAATTATAAAGTTAGGACATCGTGGGATAGAGAGAAAGAAACTTGGTATTTCTCTGTTGTTGATATTGTCGGTATATTGTCAGATAGTAAAAATCCTAATAATTATTGGAAAGTGCTAAAAAATAGACTACGCAAGGAAGGTAGTCAGTTGGTTACAACTTGTAACCAACTGAAAATGCAATCTTCTGATGGGAAGTATTATAAAACCGATGTTCTTGATACAGAAGGTGTTTTGCGTTTAGTTCAGTCTATTCCTAGTCCGAAAGCTGAACCTTTCAAGTTGTGGTTAGCAAAAGTCGGTAGAGAAAGACTTGATGAAATTCAAGACCCAGAAATTGCGATTAACAGAGCATTACAATATTATTTAGCTAAGGGATATTCTCCGGAATGGGTAAACCAACGCTTAAAATCCATTGAAATCAGAAAAGCATTAACTGATGAATGGAAAAGAAGCGGTGTTGCAGATAATCAATACGGTATTCTTACTGATATTCTGACACAAGAATGGTCTGGTATGAAAACTCGGGAGTATAAGGATTTTAAAGGCTTAAAGAAGGAAAGCCTTAGAGATAACATGTCCAATATGGAACTTGTTTTAAATATGTTAGCGGAAGTTTCAACAACTGAAATTTCTAAGGAAAAGAACCCGAAAACGTTAGAAGAGAATAAATCTGTAGCAAAACAGGGCGGAAGTGTAGCTAAAGAAGCACGCAAACAAATTGAATTACAGACAGGAAAGCCTGTTATTACTGATGAAAATTTCTTACCACAGAGCAGAAAACCAAGGCAGATAGAGAATAAGCAATGAGAAAAGTCATACAAATAGCACTTGGCATTCTATTAGCAATAATCTTAATTCCAGTTCTCGGATTTTTGGGAGAGTTGTTGTTGCTTGCTTTTCTAAATATCGGTGCAATGCTTACGCATTAATACTATCTTGCTTATATAACTTGTGTTTACTTACATTCTATCTTGCAACGAAACGATTTTAATGTTGCAGGAAGGAATGTAGATGAATAAGAAAGCTGAACCAATAAAGAACAGAAAAGATATTGAGAAGATTGAACAATACTTGAAATTACATAACAAAAGAGATTATGTAATATGGGTACTGGGAATGAACTCCGGTTTACGAGTTTCGGATATTGTAGGGTTAAATGTTTCGGATGTTGTTAATAAAACCCATATTACAATCGTTGAGAAAAAGACCCAGAAATTGAAAAGTTTTTACATTAACGACAAATTAAAACGAGTTTTGAAAGAATTTACAAAGGGTAAAAACCTTGAAGAACCTTTATTTCTCGGCAAGCAAGGTAAGCGATTAGACAGGTCACAGGTCTATAGGTTCATTGTCAGAGCCTGTAAAGAAAACGGAATAACCGCCCACGTTTCAACTCATACGATGCGAAAATCTTTCGGTTATCATCACTATCAGAAATTTAAAGACCCTATTGTATTGCAGAAAATATTTAATCATTCAAGTCAGAGAATAACTCTCATGTACATTGGGGTTGAACAGGACGAAATAGATTTCAGTTACAAAAATTTTGAACTTTAAAAGTTCTTAATACTTAAACTGCCCCAAAATGTAGTGCAACATTTTGTACCATATTGATACAATTTACCCTATGATAGCAAATATACGCAAAACACAGGCTTTTGTCAAACCGTAAACAGCCCTCATTTTGTTGCAATTTAATAATATTTCTCTGTTTTTTATATGCTAGGACTCTTTTATATCAGTCATGTTCAGAGTTTGCCCCAATATGGTACAAAATGGGGCAAAATTAAGAAAGGCGGATATGACATTAACACAAGATTTTCTTGATAAATACACCGAGTTTGAAACATTTATTAAAAACCGAAATAATGTAGGGAAATTTGAAAAATCCGATATTTTGAATGATAAAGTTCTGAAACGAAACCGTAATCTTTGGGAATTTTACAGAAATCTGAGAAACTTATTAACGCATGAACCTGATGTTCGTAATGGAAATTATGTAATTCTTACGCAAAAGCTATATGATGATTTTTCTAGGGATGTAGATAGAATAATGCACCCTAAAACTGCTTTAAACATTGCAGTTAAAGAAAGCAGTATTTATAAAGTTAAGCAGGGAGAAATAATATCTAATGTTATAGAAACAATGTTAGAGAAAAATTATACCTGTACCCCGATTGTTGATAATACCGAAAAATTAATAGGAGTTTTTTCTTCACATTCTTTAATGCTGTATTTTAACAAGTATAAAGACGGAATTGTAGAAGAACCACAAAAAGCGACAATTGCAGATTTAATAGAGTTTTGCAGTCTTGATGAGAATAAGGAAATTGAATATAAGTTTGTTGCCAAAACTTGTGATGAATACTATATAAAAGATTTGTTTAAAAAATCACTTGTTGATAAAAAACGTCTTGAAGCTCTGTTTGTAACTGAAAACGGTCACAGTAGTGAAAAACTGCTTGGTATCATTACTCATTGGGATTTAGATAAATAAGGAGAAAATTTGAATATGGCTGAACAGATTTTAGAACCTGATAAATATACTATTGAATTGACTAATGATTCTTGGTGCGTAAAAGACAGCAATAATAAACTTGTTGCTCAATTTTCTAATAATGAGGATATAAAAGATTGTCATTTTAGGTACTACAGTAATAACGCTGTTGTTGCTTATGAACTTCAATATGATATGTATGAACGAAACTTCAAACTCTTAAACATCCATGGCAATGTAATTTCTCCGTCAAAATCTTACCATAGTATGAAACTTGTTCAGGATACGGATATATTTTTGTGTTTGCATTCTGTTGAAAATAAGAAAGCTTTTAACGGATGGGTGGATGTATATGACGTAATTAACTGTCAAGGTGAGATTTTACTTGAAAATATCCTAAAGGTTGAAAGTCAGCCTGCTGAAAATCAGTATTATGAACAATTACCGATTCATTACTTTGATATATCAGAAGTTGATGTCACAAAATTTCTTGATGGTGATTGGGATGATAGCAAGATTAAAATACTTGATATTGAAACTTTACAAGAATTAAAAGAGGGGTTAAATAATGACCAAGCAAATTAAAATCCGAGTATATCCTGACGGAAGAATCGAGTCAGAAACTGTTGGTATCAAGGGTAAATCCTGTTTGAACTATATCAAGGAAGTTGAACAATTAACAGGTGCAAAGACTGTTCATTCAGAATTTACGGAAGAATATCATCAGCAGGAAATACGCAACGATACATACAATGAGGGGTATCAGCAGGGTGGATATTAGGATTAATTCATATATTCCTATAACTACCGCCGAAGGACCAAATACAAGGTTTTGTATCTGGGTTCAGGGGTGTTCTTTGCATTGCAAGGGGTGTGCTAATTCTGCAATGTGGGATAAAGAGGGCGGAACGGTATATAAGGTTGAAGAATTAGTTAACCTGATAAAATCCTACAAAAACAAGATAGAAGGAATAACCTTTTTAGGTGGTGAACCTTTGGAACAGATAGAAGCAGTTACAGCAATTTCTAAGGCAGTTCAAGAAATCGGACTGTCTGTTGTTGTTTTCACAGGCTACAAATACAGTGAATTAACCGGCATGGAAACGTTTAAAGAACTCACAAAGTATATTGATGTCCTAATTGACGGCAGATATGAAGAAGATAAACAAGATTTTAGCAGACCTTGGGTAGGTTCAAGCAACCAGAATTATTATTTCTTCTCTGATAGGTATGATGAAAGCATTATTACGAAGTACAAGAACAAGATTGAAGTAAGAATAGATAAGAACAATCATATTTCTTTCAACGGAATGGGAAATTTTAAAGAACTTATAGAAGCAATGAGGTAAGGAATGGCACAAACAGCAACACTAGAAGGATTGAAAAAGACTGAACAACACTTAACTAACCTATTTAAGGCTAGGTTTTCCTTCGTATATATTCCAACTTGGGAAGAAATCAGAATCGTAGACCTTATCACAAAGATTGCTAATAATGTCAAAACGATTAAAACTAAGCGTGATGTGTTTATATGGAGTTCTACAGAAGGATTAAAAAAGAACCTTAAAGACGGGCAGGAAAGCGTAAATAACGGAAATGAGCCGATTGACGCTCTTAATTTCATAGATAATTATAACAATCCTGCTATCCTGATACTAAAGGACATTCACCCATTACTTGGTTTGAATAACAGAAATGCAGATTATAACCTGATAAGAAAAATCCGTGATGTTGCAGGCTCTTTAAAGAATGCAGATGTTTCAAAGAACGTTGTAATTATTGCGCCTTCTCTTGTTCTACCTCTGGAACTGCAAAAAGATATTACCGTTGTAGATTTTGACCTGCCTACTCTTGATGAAATAAAATCACTCTTAAATGAAATGATTGAGATGAATGAAAGTTCTGGCATTGTAATTGATTTGAAGGAAGATGAAAAAGAAGTCCTTTGTAAAGCAGCGCAGGGGTTGACTTTACAAGAAGCAGAAAACGCTTTTGCAAGAGCAATGGTATCTAAAGGACAATTAACGATTAAGGAACTGGACGTAATCCTTGATGAAAAATGCCAAGTAATTAAAAAGACAGGAATACTTGAATTTATCAAGTCCGATTTCAATATGAACGATGTCGGAGGCTTGGAAAACCTTAAAAAATGGCTCATTAAGCGCAATAACTCATGGCTTGGTAAGGCTCAAAAAGATTACAACCTTCCTGCCCCTAAAGGTGTATTAATAACAGGTGTTCCTGGGTGCGGTAAAAGTTTGACAGCAAAAGCTATGAGTGCGTTATGGCAATTACCTTTATTAAGGCTTGATGTAGGAAAAATCTTTTCCGGACTTGTCGGAAGCAGTGAAGAAAACATGAGAAAGGCAATCCAGACAGCAGAAGCCGTAGCACCTTCTATCCTTTGGATTGATGAGATTGAAAAAGGATTTGGCGGTAATGGCGGAGAGCGTGACGGCGGAACGGCTACAAGAGTTTTCGGAACATTCCTCACTTGGATGTCGGAAAAAACTAAGCCTGTATTTGTCATTGCTACTGCTAACAACATTAATGCTCTGCCGTCTGAAATGCTACGTAAGGGCAGGTTTGATGAAATCTTTTTTGTTGATTTACCGACAAAAGCTGAACGTAAGGTTATTTTTAAACTTCACCTTGAAAAAAGATTAAAAGGCAGTATTTCTAAAGATTTTGCGGTTACTGACAACCTGTTAAATAAACTTGCAGAGATAACAGAAGGGTTTGTAGGTGCAGAAATTGAGCAGGTTGTAATTTCTGCCCTGTTTGAGGCTTTTTCTGAAAACCGAACTTTAAATGAAGAGGATTTGTATAAGGTTATAAAGAACACTGTACCGCTCTCTACAACACAATCAGAACAAATACTTGCTATCAGAGAATGGGCGAATGAAAGAGCAGTAGCAGCAACCGCCCATGATGAAAGCTACAACTACGTGCCGGAAGAAACACAAGAACAGATTGAACGGAAGAAGAAGGAAAAGAAATCCACTGAAACAGTCAAAAAGGCTCGTGGTGGTAGAACTATTGATTTTTAAAACCTACAGAGGATAAAGATATGCACAATGATAATGTTATATATAGTAAATATTCTACCCTCATACTCAAACAGAGGCGGATTGACGGCATACTAACCTTATATCCTAACCGAATGGAATTTAAAACAATGCAAGGGGCTTTCGTATCTGCTATCAGTCTACTTAATATTAATAGAATGGAAGAATATACTAGATTTCTATTTTTTCACACAGGATTAAAAATCATTTGTAATGATTCTACAGAGTGGAACTTGATTTTAAACAACAGAGAATATTGGTTGCGTATAATAAATAACCAGTTATTAGGATTACACGGAGAAGGAAATACACAAAGTGACAATGCTCTACAACATGCAATGAACCTTATGAACAATGAGTTGTACAATAAAGCAATATGGGAATGGACATGTTTAATAAAAGACAACCAGTATTTAGAAACAGCTTATTTACAAAGAGGAACTGCATATTTTATTATGAGGGATTTTGAAAATGCTAAGCTAGATTGCGAAACAGCTATTAGTATGTTTCCAGACAATCCAGAGAATCACGTTGCATATTTTATTTTAGCACATTGTGCAGATTTACTTAATGCTACAGAAACAGCTCTTTATTATATAGAACAAGCTCTTTTGTTAAAACCAGAAGACCCTTTGTATTATCGAGAAAGTTGTATTATAAATTATAATGCTAAAAATTTTGAACTGGCATATAAACATGTTTTGTCTGCAATACGTCTAGGGTTAGTTGATGATGAAGTATTGCAGTATAAAAATTATTTAGAAACTATACTTAATGCAACTAATTCTAGTTCCAAAGAAAATATGGATACCACGGATAGTAATGACCGACAAGCAGATTTTCCTCAAATGATAGATTTAATGACTTGTACTAAAGATAACATTTTAACTTTAGAAGGTTTTAATGAAGCAAAAGCCCTAGAGTTTATCAGACAAAGAGAGCAGGGAAAAATCTATTATGATATTGACTCCTTTGCTAATGATTTTAACTTGCAACCGCATGAAAGACTTATGATACAGGAAAGGCTTATATTTCCTAGAAAAGCAGTTCCAAAAAGTGGCAGAACTATTGATTTTTAGGAAGTTAAGAAAGGTTATTAGAATTGAGTATATTTGAAATCGTTATGCCAAAAGATAAATTGAATGCACTACTGAAACCGTGTGATAATCGAGATTGGGGTGGATATTATTCTTTAATGATTTATTCGACATTAACTGTTTGTTTACTGTGGATTATTGTCTACAAATTATGTCTTGGAATTATTGCTAGAATTATAAATAATGAAACTCTGTTAAAAAAAGCAAAGATAACATATCAGCAGTCACAAACTGTATTAAACCCACCACCAGACTACTATAATGAATACAGTAAAGGGTTGAAGTGTCTTGATAATAAGCAATATACAGAAGCTGTTAAATATTTTTCAATTATTATTGATGAAGGGTGGGATTTTGCACCAGTACCTATTGACGATATTTATGTGTATAGGGGGATTGCTTATTCAAACTTAGGAATGAATGCGGAAGCCAAAACGGACTTTTGTACTGCAATAAGTATGTATTCCTATGATAATAGTACGGCTCATCTTGAAAGAGGCAAGATTTATTTAAGAGAAAAAAATTACGAATTAGCCATTGAAGATTTTAACAAAGCTATCAAGATGAATTATTCCGAAAATGGAGATGATTTTTTCTTCAGGGGGCTTGCTTATATACAACTCGGTGAAAAGCAGAAAGCTATAAAAGATTTAACAAAAGCTTTACAACTCGCAGGTATATATGACAAAGAAACTCAAGATAAATGCTCCTTTATTTTAAATAAATTGAAGGTTAAGACGCCAAAGACACCTAAAAAGACGGGAACTCATAAAGTTATTAAGGTTAAAACTTGTACAGAAAAAGCGATACTTACTTTAGAAGGATTTAACGAAGAAAAAGCAAAACGTTTTATTCAAGAAAGAGCTAACGGTAAAATGTGGTACGATCTTGACTCTTTTGTAACGGATTTTAATATACAACCTCATGAAATGGTAATGATACAGGATAGGTTAATATTTCCGCCTAAACCTAAAGTAAAAATGGGTAAACGAAAATTAGATATATAGGAGAGGTAATTATGTCGTTAAAATTGAAAATGAAAACAAGTGCCAAAGACATATTAGAAGCTTTGGAAAATATTACAGCTTTAACAGAAGAAGAACAACAGAAGATAATTTGTGACAATATAAAGGAAAAAGTTTCTAATCACCCATCGATGACAATACTCCAAGAAGAAACTTTAGAAGACGGTTCTGTAGTGTTGACAATTAATGTATAGGTGAAAGTCGTAAGAGTGAAAGATTTATTATTTGTAAGAGGTTAAATGTCAAATTTTACTGATAATGATGCAATAATAGCGGCTTACCATAGGCAAGCTAAGGCTAAAAAGCTATCCGGTGATACTCAAGGTGCAATTGATGATTACACTAAAATTATAAAACTTAAACCTAATGATATAGTTTCTAGAATCAATATCGGCAATATATATTATAACCAAAGACAATACGAAAAGGCTCTAGCTATATATAATAAAGTCTTTTCAATTATATCAGACGATGACGATATGATTGAAACTGTTAAAGAAAATAGAGAAAAAATTATTCATCAATATGTTCTTCAACTATTAGAACAAGCAGCTAAAGAGTATGAGAGTAAAAACTACAACAAAGTTTTTAGTCTTACTGATAAAATTTTTACGCTTGATTGTAATAACAAGCAAGCACGCATGACCCACATAAAAACAAAATACTGTGAAGTTTTGGGATTTTTTGCCGAAGATGAGACTTTGAAAAACCTTGATATACTTGAAAATGAAGCCATTAATGAAAATAACAGAAACATACTCGGGCAAATTTATGAATTTCGTGGAAATATAGCTTTTGAAAATACTAAGTACAGAGAAGCCCTTAATTATTTCACATTAGCTTTAGAGAAAGGTGATTTATCCAACTATACATCTAATAATCTGTATATAATGAGAGGAAGATGTTATTTCGCATTAAATCAGTACAAAGAGGCTTTATTAGACTATTTAATAGCTTGTAGTAACACTCAAAATGACAGCATAAATATTTATTTGAATCTGATATTTGATGTTTATAGAGAGAATAATGAATTTCCGACCTATTTGTATGATATTGATTTGTGTGAAATAAGTCCTTTTCTCTATGTAGAAAATCTTGAGTATGTTCTTAACCATTTCAGTAAAGACGGAAAATTTGAGTTGGCTATTGAGATAATCTCTACCGTGCTTGATTATAATGAGTACGAAGAAGATTATCATTATTTTCTTAAAGGTAAATTGTATTATAAAAACAAACAATATAAAGAAGCTCTTACAGAATTTAACACTGCCATTGAGTTCAATAGCCAAAACGGCGATTATTTCTATTTTAGAGGTTTAACTTATGTTGCATTAAAGGACACGAAAAATGCTCAAAATGATTTAATTGCAGCCTTAGAATTAACCCCTGATAATCAAGATTATAAATACAACTTAGAATTAATTAACAACCCTAATTTATTAAATCTTAAAATGTGTTCAAAGGAACGATTTGTCCAAATTACGGGCTTGAGCGAAGAACAAGCTGATAAATTTATCAAAGATAGAAACAATGGTAAACAATACTATGATATAGAGTCTTTTGCCTTTGATTTTGAACTACAACCACATGAGAAACTTTTATTGCAAGATAAATTAATCTTTGCACATAAACCTAAAAATAAGCTTGGAAGAAAAATTGATATATAGGAATAGTCAAAATGGCACGGCAAAAGACTGCAGTAAGCGTAAGAGATATAATCATTTTTATCACAACTGTAATAGCAATCATTACAGCTATTTTTAAGTTCCTTGCAGAAGTCAACAGACTGGGGTTATGGAAAGAATTTTTCATTGCAACTGCTGTCCTTGCAGGAAGTAATTATATAGCCTATAATCTCGATAATGGTGATATTTTTCTTATTACATTACTTGTAACATTCATTGCCTATTGTATTTTCTGGAGTTATAAGTTTTCATATAAAAGCACACGTTTAAATGCTTCCTTATGGAAAGAACGTCAATGGTGGTGGACTCTTGACGGTTGGCAGTTTGAGCAGGAAGTTGCAAATGTATTTAGAATGAACGGCTACAATGCAAAAGTAACTAAAGGCTCTGGTGACGGCGGTGTTGATATAATTCTTAGAAAAGACGGCAGAACTTCTATTGTACAGTGCAAGCATTATCAAAGCCCTGTACCCCCTGAACCAATAAGAGCATTATGGGGTTGTAAAGATGATTTTAATGCCGATGAAGTAATTTTAGTGGCTTCTTCCGGTATAACTGATATGGGAGCAAGATTTGTACAAAATAAGCCCAATTTTAAGGTCTTAAACCTCGATGACATAATCATTATGGGTAATAACGCACAGCAAAGAAAACTTAATTTGCTTGACCAACAGTCTTTCTCTACACAAAATAATCAACAGGTAAAAACAGGAAGGAAACTTGATATTTAAGATATGGCAGAAAATGAAGGAAAAGGCGAAGTAAGACGTGTATTAGGACGTTCATTCATTAATTCTGGTAATGAACAATCTGATAATTCTAATATTGAAGAACAACATGTTCAACCAAATACCTCTTCACAAACAGAACAAAACAATAACGGCAATGAAAATCCCTCAAATGATGAGAATTTAGATGATTATATTTCTCAGATTTTAAATACAAATGTACAGAATAACGAATATATTAATGACATTCTTGAAGAAAATATAGAGCCTGATTACCCTCAATATGCGGTATCCGAACAATTTAATACAGCTCCCAACCAAATACAAGGTACTTTACAAACTCCTGATTCGACATCCGACATAATAATGTTTTTAAAGCAACGTATCCAAGCGGTTGTCGGGGTTATCTTTGTTGTATTGATAATTGCAATTTTAGCGAATCTTGATGAACAATCATCAACAACATATACTCCTAATATTACCACGGAACAAGAACAACAAACTTATACACATCAAGATAAAGCATATACCGCAACTTCACAAAATCCCACTTCTGAAACAAAACCTAAAGATGTAAACGAGGTAAGCAACACTGTAAAGAGCAAGAATATTGATGAATTTAAAAGCCTTTTCTTAAAAACCGTACAAAACAACTGGAAACAAGACCCTAACCAAGGTGAAATTGCTGTAGAAGTAACATTAAACAAAAATGGTTCTATTGCAAGTATTAAATCACTCGATGAAATAAGTACCAATCCTGAACATCCTGACTACAATTTCATACGTGCTAAGAACGCAATCAAAAAAAATGTTTCATGGGGTAGTTTACCAAGTAATTATTCTCCTAATTCTTTAACTTTACAATTACAATTTTCTCTGAACAAGGTAGAAATTATTAATAATCCACGACGTACAAATTATTCAGTTACCAAAGGTGTGGAAAAACAGGAAAATACTCCTAATGTACAGAATAATACCGGTTCAAAGCTTCAAACGACAAAACGAGAAGTACCTAGAAGTACCAAAACTGATTTACAGAAGTCGCAGGATTGGTTCTTTGAATAGAGGTAAGGTGTATGAGAATTAAAATAAAGATATTTATAACCGTTTTAATAATTTCTGTTATCAGCTTGATGAATAAAGCTATGGCAGCAAATTGGATGCCTGTAAAAGCTGATAATGGCAGAGTAGCAGAAATCAATATTAGCAGTTTCAAGAAAAATGGTAGTTTGATTGAATATGAGATTAAACAAAACAGGCTTGATGATGAAATAATTTACAAAATGATTACAGATTATGACAGTAAATCAACTGCCATTTTAACCATGTCAATGTACAACGATGGTAAACAAGTTGGTTTTGAGGATTTTTCTAAACACATTAAGTATAACCGAATTAAAGAAGGAACGTTAAATGATTCAGTATATCAAGTTTTACTATTAGCAAAAGAAGCTCCGGCACTTAGTATTGACTCCAAAGTCTGGGATAAATATTTTAATAAATACCAAAGCAAGCTGCAAAGGAATTGGCACCCAAATACAATGCAGTGCAGTCACTATCCGAAAGAAAGGGCTGTTGCTTATGTAACACTCGTTATTGATAAAGATGGAAATATTGTTTACAAAGATTATCAGAATATTACAAACACAGCCTCCAAATATAACAATTTTAATGAAAGACTAGAAAAAGAGATTGAAAAAGCATTTGATAAAATCCCTAAATTTCAACCACTTCCAAAGGAATATAAAGGGGATAAAATCATAGTAATTATAAAGTTTGAATATTCTTATAAAGGTGACGCAAAGAAACAATCCATCAGTTTTAATAATACTGGTATAGGTTATTTAGAATGCGGAAAGAACTACTCGACATTATCAGCCCTCGGACAATTGATAATTTTCCCCCTGAAAATACCTTACTACATATTTGTTGAACCATTTATTAAATGAAACAGAGAGGTTATATAAACCCCTCTGTTAATCATTGAAAGGAGAATTAATATTCTGACGGCAGTAACAAAGTAAATTGCATAGGCTCATAATTACTTAAAGTTAGATAAAATTTGTATGTGGTTATCTCTTCATCTGATTTAATAGGCAAATCAATATACGGAATATCCTGTTTTATAACTGTTAAATGCTCGTTATATTGGTTGTTAATATAACCTTCATGGAATACTTCCATGTACCCCTTATGCTCTTTGTCTAAACAGATTTCTATAACATAAAACGTATCTTCTGTTTCTTTAAAGCATTTAAGGACTTTCGGCATGTAACTGATAACATTATCTACTACCCAATACGCATTTAAAGTCTGTTGAAAATCCATAACTCCTTCTGTATATACAAGCTGATTAAAGAATGGTCGTTTAAATAATTGCATACTGCCGTAATTCCTGTTATATATCTGTTGTACTGTATTATAGTTAATCATTTTTCACCTCATTTCTTTTGTCTACAAAAAGTACACTTTTAGTGGACTGTTTTTATTCTGCTTAAATCATTAATTTTTCGTGTGGTCTTTTCCGCAAGGAAGGTACATGAAACGCACTTAACTTTTTATAGACTCTGCATACTTATAGAATGTACTTTTAGCGATGTTACACATAGACATAACGTCTTTAACCTTAATCAATCCTTGTAAATAGAGTTCATAAGCTCTAATAAAATCTTTAGGAATTTCTGCTTTAGGTCTGCCAAACTTAACCCCTCTTTGTTTTGCGGATGCAATCCCTTCTGACTGTCTTGTTTTAATGTTTAATCTTTCACGCTCTGCAACGTAACTAAGCAACTTTAAAACAATATCTGTTATCAAACTGCCTGTTAATCCGTTTTGATTATCACGTGTATTGAGTACAGGCATATCAAGCACTTGTATATCAACCCCCATATTTACAAGGGCTTCCCATTCATTGCAAATTTGCTTGTAATTTCTTCCAAATCTATCTATCGAATGCACTATAACAAGGTCGCCGGCTCTTAATTGTGATTTCATTGCCTGATACTTTTCACGTCCGACAAAGTTCTTCCCTGAAGCCTTTTCAATAATGATTTCATCAACTTTTAATCCTCTAAGGCAATCAAGCTGTCTATCTTCTTTCTGTTCCCGTGTTGAAACTCTTATATATGCAAATGTTTTACCCATAAATCAATTTACCTTCTTTTATAGATATTCAAGTGATACCTTGATGTTATATATGTTCTGTTCCAATGTATCTACCAACGCTAATATGCCGGTAAATTTTCGTTGATTGTCTTTGCCGATTCCTTCAAATTTCCAGATAGTATCCCTTAACATTACTATCAACCCATAAGTTGTTTCGGTTAGTTCCTTTATTTCATGTTCTTCCATTTTTTACCTCTTTAACTGCCTGCTTTCTTGACCGTGTAGGGTATAACCCCTACACGATTGAAAACTTTTTGTAAGTAGATTGTTTTATAAAAGCGTTATAAAGTTCCAAGTATTTTTTCTTAAATGCGGAAGTGTTGAAGTTATTTCTTACAACTTCTGAAAGTCTGATTGTAAATGCGCCGGCTTGAAGTTCTGATAATTGCTCTTTTTCCATAAGCTCTTTAATCTGATTAACTTTCTCTTCTTTCATTTGAGAAAGCTCTGCAATTTTTTCTTCCCAAGTCTTGATGATTTTAACTTCTTCTTCTAAGTTTAAATTTGTTACGATTACTTTTGCCATGTTTGTGTCTCCTTTCGTTGTACTGTCTACATTTTCATGATGTATCGATAACGCGACATTGTCAACATGACCTTCACTGCTTTGACACAAAATGTTACATTAACGCGACAATAGTAAAAAATGTGTTATTATAAAGAAGGAGGTCAAATAATATGGCAGATACTAAGAAGAAATCACCCCCTAAATATGAGGTACCGGAAGAAGTTAAACAAAAAGCTCGTGAATTTCTACGAGATTTTATGTTACAACAGAATATTAAGCCTCCTGCATTAGCAATTAAATGCAAGGAAGTTTATGGACGCTCTGACTCTAGGACTAGCATGTTGAATAAAATTAAACGTGCATCCTTTAAGCTTACAGAAATTATGCAAATAGTTGACATGTTTGGCTATGAATTAAGAATTGTGCCTAAAAGTCCAATAGAGGGTCATGAAGATAACAAACCAAAGTCTTAAATAAGGAGGATACGCAGAAATAGCCTTTTACAGAGTTTTTGCACCATTATGATTATGAAGTATCTTTTCCTTAGAACTTGACTTTATGGCAAGGATATGGCAAAATAGTGGCAACAATACGGTATTTTTATGGCAAAGTTTAATCCGATATATTCTATCACTAATTCCACTGCAAATAACCTTCTTGAAATTGAACGAGTTAAAGAAGGGATTAAGGCTCTGCCGATTAATCCTAAACTTTTAAGTTCTTTACGAGAAACCGCTAAAGTTGCAACTATTCACTATTCAACCCAAATTGAAGGAAACAGGCTTTCCAGAGAAGAAGTTTTTGAAGTTATCAAGAAAAATAAGGTTATTTCGAACACAGGAAGAATACGTGATGAGAAAGAAATTAGAGGCTACTATATAGCTCTTGACTATATTGAAAAACTTGCGAAGATTAAATCACCTATAACAGAGGATAATATTAAACTTATCCATGCCTATGTAACCGGAGGCGGAAGCACAAAAGTAAAACCTGATGAATATAGAGAAGGGCAAAATGTAATTACTGACTCATTATCCGGTAATATTGTCTATATGCCTCCTGAAGCAAATGACGTACCGGAATTAATGAAAGAGTTTGTTAAGTGGATTAATAATACTAATGATGTTCCTATACCGATAAAAGCAGGGATTATTCATTATCAGTTTGTAACAATACACCCATATTTTGACGGTAACGGAAGAACTGCAAGACTTTTAACAACCCTTGCTCTGCATAAAGAAGGATATGATTTAAAGGGTATTTATTCACTTGAAGAATATTATGCAAAGGATTTGCAAGGATATTATGACGCAATAACTATTGGTAATTCTCATAACTACTATATGGGACGTGCTGAAGCTGATATTACAAAATGGGTGGAATACTTTATTGAAGGAATGGCAGTTGCATTTAAATCTGTCTATAAAAAGGCTAAGGATAATGAAAGTTCTAAAGATGAAGTTAAAATATTAAGAGAGCTTGACTCTAAGCAGCGTCAAATACTTAATCTGTTTGAGACCCAAAAGTATGTTACAGCAAAAGAAATTTCCGATTTCTTCAAATTTGCACCTCGTACAGCAAGATTGCTTGCTTCCGAGTGGGTTGAAGCAGGATTTATTATTGCAGAAGGAGAAGGAAGAAAGCGCAAATACAGATTGAATGATAAATACGAGGCTATTTTGTAAGCCTGTCAAAGTGTAAAATATATACCTGTCATTTTGTAAAATATAGGAGTGCAATTTTGTAAAATACAGGTCTTAATTTATCCATTTTATAACTGTTTCGCCTTTATATCCCTTAATCCACACGAACCAAGCATAGGCAATTGCACTGCTGTTGTATGTTTTAAAATTCCCATTTTTCGCACAATTAATGCGTGAACTTGATACATAAATAGTTTTAGGCGGATATAAAGTAAAAAGTTTCTTTCTGCTCTGGCTTTCAAGGAATAACACTTTCAAAAACATACAAACTTTTCTTCCTTCATCTACTTTACTCAAAGCATGTTCGACAAATTCTTGAGCGTATTTATACGGTGGATTAGTGACTATATCGCCGTTGTGATAAGGCTCTGTATTAGATAAAAAATCTTCTACACTTCCATATCCCCTATCTATAAGGTCTGTGGCTTTATATAGCTTTCCTGCTTTATCAAAGACTTTTGCAAGGTGTCCTTCACCGCAGGCGCACTCCCAGATGTTGCTTAAATCCGGTTCAACTTCAAGTAGTAACTTTCCTGCTATGGGGTCTGTTGCATAGTAGTCGTTACTTTCTCTTACTCCTTTTGCGTGATTTGTTGCACCAAGATTGATAAATGTACTTTCTTTCATGTGTTATCCCTTCAAATACTCATGAAAGAATTTAGCCTGCTAACCTCTCTACAACGGGCTAGACACATTATATATTGCCAAGCACCAAGGGAGTTTGGCAATATGAGGGAATTTTATTAATGCTCTCATATAGAAAGATATTTTCTATCAGTAATTTTTGACGGCATGATACAGAGTTCCGACCATTTCTGAAAAATTGATGCTATAATTAACCTATGGAACAAAGAATTAAAGCTGTAATCTATGCTCGTGTAAGTTCAGAAGAACAAAAGAAAGAAGGTTTTTCAATCCCTGCTCAACTTGATTTGTTACGTTCATTTGCTAAACAGCATAACATTGATATTGTAAAGGAATTTGAAGAAGCTGAAACTGCTAAACAAGCAGGACGGCATCAATTTAATGAGATGTTGAAATTTCTAAAAAAGAGTAAAGATGTAAAAACTGTTCTTTGTGAAAAAACAGACCGTTTATACAGAAACTTTAAAGATTATGTAGATTTAGATGTTGATACAACCGGTTATACGGTTTATCTGGTTAAAGAAGGTGTCGTATTAAGCCCTTCGTCAACTTCACATGAAAAACTTGTTCATGGATTAAAAGTATTATTAGCAAAAAACTTTATTGATAACCTTAGAGAAGAAACGCAAAAAGGTCGGCTAAAGAAAGCAAGTCAAGGTTATTTTATCGGTCAAGTTCCTTATGGATATAAGAAATTAGACCCTCGGACAACTGTTATAGATGAAGAAAAAGCACCTTTTGTAAGGCGTGCTTTTGAGTTGTATGCAACAGGTATATCTTTAGAAAGAGTGAAAGAACAGTTGCATGAAGAAGGGTTTATTTATCAATCTGCCCACAAAAAGATTTCTAAAGGACAGCTTGGCAAAATGCTTCAAAATATCAATTATTTAGGAGTATTAAAGTTTAGGGATGTTATTTATGCAGGGCAACATCCACCTATTATATCCCAAGAGTTATTTGATAAAGCACAGTTATCATTTAGAAAAGATAACAAACCTCTATACAGAGATGACCATAATTTTGCACTTGCCGGCATGATGACCTGTGCAAAATGCGGATGTGCTATTACTGCTGAAATCAAGAAAGGTAAGTATGTCTATTACCACTGTACCGGCGGTAAGGGAAAATGTGAACAGAAGAAAATTTACATTAATGAACTGGACTTAATGCCACAGTTTGACGAAGCTGTTAAAGCTGTAAGCCTTGCACAAAAGCATATTGATTACATTAAACAAGGTTTGAAAGAAAGTTTGACAGACAAAAAAGAATTCTCTGAACAAATGCGCAGCAATCTTAAAGCAGAAGAAAGCAGGATAAGACATAGGCTTGATAAAATTACTAATGAGTATTATGACGATTTAGTAGACGCTAAGCTTTATAATGAAAAACGAACCCAATGGAATAAAGATTTAGATGAAATCATGATAAAACTTGAAGCTCTGCATAATGCGGAGAAAAAATATTATGAAGAAGGAGTTAGAATTATAGAAACGCTGAAAAACGCTTATATCCTGTATAAACAACAAACTCCTACCGAGCAGAGAAAATTATTAAATTACTTACTATCGAACTGCAAGTTAGAAGGCAGAAAGGTAAGCTATGACTATAACTTACCTTTCTCTTATTTCATAAATTTTGACTCTTGTCGCAAAAAATACGCCTGCCGCGATTCGAACGCGGGACCCTCTGCTTAGAAGGCAGATGCTCTATCCAGCTGAGCTACAGACGCATAAAATCATATCTGTATTTCTAAAATAACACATCAATCTTTTTTTGCAAGAACTTTTTCTTAATTGTCATAAATAAATAAGGCAGTCGGGTAATAGCATTAATTGCTAAAATTGAGTTTAATATATGTATTAAATCTTTTTCATACTTCCAGCTATTCTTAATTCCAAGAGCCATTTAAAGGCTCTTTTTTTTGTTAAACGGCGGTGATAATATCACCGCCGCGACTTTAAATTTTAAAATGTATACCTTATACCAGCCTGTCCTTGATATAAATCAGCATTTGCCACAAATGAAAATCCGCTTTTCTTACCAAGGTTTACTTCTGCTGACACTGTAGGTGTGATATATCCGTTTTTCTGATTTAAATTCAAATGTTGTGTACATTCTGCACCCAAAGTTACAGTTTCTGGCTTCTCTCCATTTACAGCTACAGTAACGGATTCATGGTCAGCGAAATGAAAATTCACATCTCCTGCTGTGCTTTTACGCATCCCACCTTCAAGCCCGATACCAAATTTAGCATTTTTAGATTTAAAGTTTAATTTAGCAGCGGCACCTAGACGAGTTTCGCCCGAATACCATTTAGCATCACCGGTATGTAAATTACCTATTGAATAAGGAACTTCGTTAATTTCACCATTCATTCTTGTATCGAATTCTGTATGATAACTGTTTGATTTCAGGTTTCTTATTGTCTGTGCTTTCGAAAAAATTTCGAATCCCAGGTTTTTACCTATATCAAACTCGTGCCCTAACTCCACTTTCCCTGTTACTGCAGTTCCGATACCGGCTTCTGCCTTAAGGTAAGTTCCTTTGTAATTAATTTCACCGCCTAAAGCAGCCCCGATGTTTGAAAAATTTTCTCCCGCAGGATTGCGTAAAACTCCTGCATTCCCCTGCGCATAAACTTCTGTCTGTACTTTTTTTGAAATAGGTGTCGTCATAATTTTCTCTCCTTATCTTTTGTGTTACCTGTGTTATGTTTATATAAAGTTTTGCCTGATTAAAAAATTGCCCCATTTTTAGAATTTTAAATACTAAATAGCCATTGTGTACTATTTACAATAGGTTTAGACTTTACAAAACTTAATATAAAATACTTTTAAATAGTAAAAAAATGGGCATCAAACAGGAACTAGGCAAAAAAATTAAACGTATACGCCTTGAAAAAGGCTATACGCAGGATAAACTTTCAGAAATGATTGATATTTCACAAAAGGCGCTTAGCAGTATTGAATTAGGAGAAAATTTTGTAACAGCAGAAACTCTTGATAAACTGTTAAATGCACTTGAAATAACCTCTGAAGAACTTTTTGCTACAAATAAATTCAAGGACGCAAAAGATTTACTTCAAAAAATAAACGAGAATATTGCCTTAATTGGTGACGATTCCGACAGACTAGAAATTATTTACAACTTAACTAAAAGTTTGGTTAGATAACAAAATTATTTAAAGAAAAATTCTATCCACCTTATCAAATCAGATATTTCGTAAGGTTTAGGCAGATACAAATCTGCTCCGGCATTCAGGATGGCAGACTTATCATGAACAGTACTTGTTACGATTATCTTAGTGTTAACGAAGTTCAAATTTGCCTTTAAATCTTTGCACACCTTAAGCCCTGACATATCGTCTTCGCTATCCAGAATTACAATCCCCGGCTGATTATCAAGTGTTTCGCAAATCTCATACCCTTGCAGCTCAAGTGTTGTTCTCAGAAGCAAAGCAAGAGCCTCATCTGGTTCACTTATGTATACAGAACGGTTTGTCTCCGGTATAATTACAGAATTTTCACCGGTCAATTTTATTCTATCTATTGCGTAGTTAGAACCGCTTGGAATTCTTGCGATTTTCTTGATTGCAAAAAGTTTTTCCAGAAGCCCGTCAACTCCGGAAATTGATTCATAATTATCCAGTATTCCACCTATAAGCACAGAAACAAAATTAGCTCTCATGCCGGCTTTTTTATCACCATCGAGTAATGTATACCCCCTTCTTGCATCCTGTTCGGAATAAAATTTAGGAGTTACAGTATCAAATGCAAATGTCAGGAAGGCGGCCATTTTCTCCGCACTATATGGATTTGTAATTATCACAAAATTTTTATCATCAAGCTGCCCCAAAAAATCATTTGCATCAAGCGCTGATTTTGTAATAGCAGCAAAAGTTTGTAATAACTTATCACCTGCTATATCAGAATATACACTCTTATAATTATCAAGATTTTCTATACCTGCAAGCAGGATAGCAAGCTTATTTTCTGAATGCAGAAGGCGTCTTACTGCCTTATAAACATATTTTTTATTCGGCAGAAGAGTTACATTATTCAAGTTAGATTCAATATCTCTTCTCAAATGAGCCTTAATACGCATTTTAAACTCTTCAATATTAACAGGCTCACTCAAAAAATCATCAGCACCGCTTGCCAAAACCTTAATCCTATCTGTCGTATCTGCAGACTTTGAAAGCGCAATAATCGTCGGTCTTGTATTATAAGTCAAAGTTCTAATTTTTTCACAGAAATTAGATAAATCTTCATCAATGCTGTCAGATATTATTATCAAATCCGGTTCTGACTCCTGAACCAGAGCAACAGCATCCTTAAGAGTGCGTGCGATTACGGCAGAAGTCTGTTCCTCGTCAATGGTTTTTTTATATTTAACAGATAATTCTTTTCTCTTATCTATAATTAAGACATATGAGAGCATCTTAAAGCCTCCTCTTGATTATAGACAGGAAATCGGACAATAAACACAGTCCCCTTACCATCTTCGCTTGCAAAATCAATATCTCCGTGCATACGCTCTACAAGCTGTTTAGTAATATAAAGTCCCAGCCCGTTACCCTGTGTGGTGCTTGTAAGATGGTTCTCAAGCCGGCTGAATTTTTTAAAAATTTTATCTCTATCCTCTTTTTTAATTCCAACGCCTTCATCTTTTACTTTTATCAAAATCATATTTTCAGAAATTCCGGTTGAAACAAGAACTGTCTTACCGTTTAATGAATATTTTGCGGCATTGTCGATAAGATTAGTCATAACCTGCTGAAATTTATCTTCATCAAGTCTTGCGGGTGGTAAATGTTTTTCAAGCTCAAGCTCAAAATGCCTCGTTTTGTATTGCTCAGTAAACAAAGGAATTAATTTTGAAATTGCTTCATTAACATTAATTTTCTTTAGAACTTCTGAGCCTGCATGCATTTTTGAAACGGAAAGAACATTTTCTACAAGATGAATAAGCCTGTTTGATTGATCTTCAATAATTTTTATAAATTTTTTTTTATTCTCATCATCAATCTTATCCCACGAATTGAGAAGAGTTTGAGAAAACCCTCGTATGCTTGTAAGAGGAGTTCTCAACTCATGAGAAACTGTTGCTATAAATTCATCCTGCATGTTGTTCATCATACACCCTCCCTGTCGGAGAGGGGAATAAGGTGATTAAACCTTACCCCTCTTCCTCGGTCATAAATTCCTTTTTAGCTTCTTCAATTGCCTCTGACAGGATATCAAGCTGATCAGGTGCAAATGTTACTCCTTTTTTGGTAGGAAGCCAGCTTGCGCCGTCATCTGTTGTATAGAAAATTCTCAAGTTAAAATAGCTCTTTCCTCTGTATTCTGAAATTGAAATTTGTAATTGCTCTGTATCAGTTCTTTGAATACTTGCTAATAATTTTCCTGCCATTTTTTTCTCCTTTTTAATATATACAAAATTGATTATATCATATTATTTATAAAAGTTAATAATTTGTCTAAACACTATCTTTAGGGTAATATAGAATTATGGAAACGGGGAAGATTGTAGTAGTCGATGACGAGAAGATTGTAACCTCAGCTTTCAAAACATTATTGAAAGTTGAAGGCTTTAATGATGCGCATTTCTTTAATAATCCAAAAGAGGCGCTGGAGTTTCTAGCTTCTAATATTCCTGATTTAGTCATTTCAGACTTTTTAATGCCGGAGATGAACGGGCTGGAGTTTTTAAGTGAAGTAAAAAAAATGTATCCGGAAGTAAGTAAAATTTTACTTACCGGTTATGCAGACAAAGAAAATGCAATAAAAGCGATTAATGAAATCGGGCTATACAGATATATTGAAAAACCGTGGAATAATGATGATTTAATTATAAACATCAAAAACGGTATTGAGAGAAGCTATCTTTTAAGCGAACTCAGGAAAAAAATTTCTGAGCTTGAAGATGCTAAAAAAGAATTAGAAAAATACTCTCATAATCTGGAACAGATTGTAGAAGAGAGGACTGCTGATTTAAGACAGTCAAATGCAAAACTTGCAGGTATTGTTAATTACTGTGCAGACGGAATTATTATTATAAATGAAGACGGCATTATAGAGCAGGTAAATCCGGCTTGTGAAAGTTTAATAGGACTTGTAGAAGGCAAGCTTTTAATGTCTTCAATAGATGACTACCTTTTCAGCAAAAAAACATTTATCTCAAAAGAACTGCACAAACTTGACGAACAGGAACTTTTGCTGAGAGATTTTTATATAAAAAATCCGCTCAGCAATGTAGAAACACCTGTTGAGATTAGTTTTGCCAGAATCAATCCGGATGATGAATTTAAACGTTTTGTTGGCGTTATAAGAGATGTTACCGAGCAGAAAAAATCGGATAAATTAAGAGATGATTTTATTGCAACACTTACTCACGACTTAAGAACACCGCTCCTGGCTGCAATACAAACTTTAACATTCTTCCTTCAGGGTGCACTGGGAGATTTGGATGAAAAACAGAAGCTGCTATTGTCAACAATGCAGAAAAGCAATGAGGATTTACTAGGTCTGGTTAACGCTCTTCTTGAAGTTTACAAGTATGATGCAGAAAAGCTTACGTTAACAAAGACAAACTTTAATATTTATAATCTTGTTGAACAGGTTTATAATGAAATTTTACCGCTTGCACAATCAAAAAATATTGATTTTAAGATTGAATGTACAAATAAAAACATTGAAATTAATGCAGACAGAAGTGAAATAAGGCGGGTAATCTGCAATCTTTGCGGAAATGCCATAAATTATACACAGGATGGCGGTAAAGTTTTAATTACGCTAAAGTGTGAAGGTAAAGACTTAATATTCTCTGTTTCCGACAACGGCTGCGGGATACCTCAGGAAGATATTCCAAATATGTTCCAGCGTTTCTCTCAGGGCACGAGCAAAAAACGTTCAACCGGAACCGGATTAGGTCTGTATCTTTCAAGACAGATTATTGAATCACACGGCGGAAAAATCTGGCTGGAAAGCCGACTAAATAAGGGAAGTGAATTTTCGTTTCTGCTTACAGATACAGTAAAAGAGGGTAGTTTGGTATGATAAATGTACTGCTGGTTGAAGATCACGAATTATATAGAATGGGGCTTTCTATGCTCCTTGAGAAAGCAGATGGTATAACACTTTGTGCAGAAGCTGCTGACGGAGCTGACGGAATAAAAAAAGCAAGAGAATTAAATCCCGATGTTATACTGATGGACATAGGACTTCCTAATATTGACGGCATAGAAGCGACAGGACGTATCAAGGATTTTAATCCGGATGTTAAAATATTAATTTTCACTTCAAGAGATAGTGACAATGATGTTTTTGAAGCTTTTAAAGCAGGTGCTGACGGTTATATTATGAAGGGAGCAACACCGGAACAGACAATTTCTGCTATTAAATCAGTATATGAAGGTATAGGATGGATTGACCCTGCAATCGCAAGATTAGTTTTCTCAAATCTTCAAAGGCCTGAAAAGCAGATTATAAGTACGCCTGAGATAAAAAAATCAACTAATTCATACGGACTTACAGAACGTGAGCTTGATGTACTGGAATTAATGGTTGAAGGGCTTTCAAATCCTCAAATTGCAGATAAGCTTGTTATCACAAGAGCAACTGCAAAAGCTCATGTACACAGTATATTGCAAAAACTCTGTGTTTCATCAAGAACACAGGCAACAGTCACTGCAATGAAGGAAGGACTTGTTTAATGTTTGAAGCTTTAGCCGGAATGTTTATGGCTATGAAAGTTAACTTCTGCCAGATGAAATATCATATGTTCAAAAGGCAGGACAGGGTTGTTGCTGAAACTATTTACTTAAACGAAGTGGATAAAGTTGATGAAAAAGAGAAGTACGAGAAAAGCAGGCTTCCGGAATCCGGGTATATGACAGTTGCTGAGTATGAAGAAAAATCCAGAGGCAAATCAAAAAAAGAGATTAGTGCTAAAATTCTTGATAAGGCAGAAATGCCTGAAGATAAGAATATGGTCTACATTCCACAGAAAAAATTTAAGCTTGTTAAGTATAATGATCCCGTTGGCAGTCCGGAATTAACACTTCCAAGAAAACTTAACTTTGACAGACAGATTAATGCACAGGGAATTATTTCGGGAGATTATACAAAGCTTGTTTATCCGGCAGTTTATTATTATGCCCAGTCAGACTGCACAAGCTGTGATTTATTTTTAATTAACCTTGATTCTTCACTCTCAAATATAGAGAAAGTAAAAAAGGCAAATATTGTAAATAAAGAGCCAGATCCTTTAATTTCAACCTCGAAAGACATAGATACAAAGTTTATATTTAGAACCCTTACGCCTATTGATTTTTCGAGTGATAACACAAAACTTGTTGTTAAAGAAAAAGTAGGGCACAGACACGACGGAATCTGGAAAACAGATTTATGGGTGTATGATTTTGAAAAAAAAGAAGCCAGAAAGCTTCCTCAAATAAGAGAAGCTATTGTAAATTACTGGGCCTTATCAGGCGGAGTTGATTTTGATGAAAAACGCTGGGATATTTATCCTATGGGATTTGATGCGAATGACGAAAACAGAGTAATTCTCTGTGCTTATGCATACACTGGCGATATCCCTAAATTTTTGGGTACCTGGAGCATTGATATCTATGGTGAGAATTCAAGACTTGAATCACTTACCGGTTCAAGTTTTCCCGTTTCGACTGTAGGATACAGACTTGAACAGGAAGCAGATGTAATCCCTGTTTCTGAAGTAGAATTTGAAGCCAGACAGGCAAAAGAACTCGAAAAAGCAAAAGAAAAAGAAGCTAAAGATGCTGAAAACTTCGAAAAGCAGGTAAAAAGACTTGAATATCAACGCAAAATTCAGCAGATGGATATGGATACGATGATTAAAATCCGTGAGCGCAAACAGTATATTAAAGACAGCTACAAGAAAAGTTCAGACGGATTGACTGGAAACTAAAGCTTAGTTTACCTCCTTGAACTTCACTTTCTGCCCTTCTTCTAATTCGTCTGTAATATTCGTAATCAGCAGTTCATCTCCCTTTAAGCCTTCAAGGATTTCAATTCTGTCACCAAGGTCGCGCCCCTGTTTAACTTTTATGAAATGTATTGCAGAATCGGGCTTTACTTCTGCAACATACTGGTCAGGCCCTGCCAGAGTCGTCAGGCAGGAAGGATTAACAGTGAGAAACTTTTGTTTTCCCTGAAGGTTAAGGTTAGTTTTAACATACAAACCGCTGTAAAGTCCTGATTTATTGTCGTTAGGAATTACAAGAACAACTTCCATTGTCCTTGATACATTGTCTAATTTTCCTGATATTTGTGAAATTTTGCCCTTAACTTTCAGTGAAGGATTTTCCGGAATGTACACATCAACATCTTGCCCGTCTTTTATAAATCTCACATAGCTTTGAGGAACAAAAATAGCTGCACGGAATTTATCAATCTGCTGTACTTCAAAAAGGCTTGTGCTTGTACTGCTTCCTCCTGCAACAACATTTGCACCTGCATCAATATTATATTTGCTTATAACTCCGTCAAAAGGTGATGTCACTCTTTTATAAGACTGCAAAGCCGTAAGCCTGTTCAAATCTTCTCTGGCTTTTTCAACATCAGCCTTTGCTCCTTCGTAAGCCATCTCGGAAGTCTTGAAACTGTTATATTTAGCCTCCAGTTCCTGAGCAGAAATAGCGCCGTCTTGAGAAGAATTTCTGTACCTTTCATAAGTTCTCGATGCGTAATCAAGCTGGTACTTTGCCTCCATTAAACGTTTCTGTGCCGAAATTAAAGTTGATTTTGCACTTGCAGCTTCTGCATCCAAATCAGGCGTATCAATTTCTGCGAGCAGCTGGCCTTTTTTAACTTTTTCTCCTAACTGTACATATCTGTCCTTTACAAGACCGTTAATTCTTGAAAAAATTTCAGTCTGTAAAAAAGGTTTTAATTCACCGGAAAGTTCCAGCGAGTCTGCTCCGTCAGAAATTTGAGGTTTCTCAACAAATGCAACATACTGAGTTTCTTTTGCATTTAAAGATGTTGTAATGTACCTTGCAATTTTCGGAATTATTCCAATTAAGAAAAAGATTACGACAACTGCAATTATTATATTTTTACGGTTAATTTTCATTATCCATCCTTTCGAACTTTTTATTTTTATTTAGTATTGCAAAAAGCATCGGAACAATAACCAGTGTTGCATAAGTTGCGAACATCAGTCCGCCAATTACTGTACGTCCGATTGGTGCGTTCTGCTCTCCGCCTTCTCCAATACCCAGCGCCATAGGAAGCATACCAAGAATCATAGCAGAAGCAGTCATTATAACAGGCCTTATTCTTGTATAGCCGGCCTGTATAGCAGCCTGAACAGAAGAATAACCCGCTCTCATCTTGTCAGTTGCAAAAGAAACAACAAGTATTGAGTTAGCACAGGAAACGCCTACCGCCATTATTGAACCCATCAGAGCCTGAACGCTGAATGTTGTATCAGAAACAAACAGCATCCATATAATTCCGGAAAGAGCAAGCGGCACCGGAGTAATTATAATAAACGGATTTCTCCAAGACTGGAAATTAACAACTATCAATAAATAAACAAGAATAAGTGCGAGCATTAAACCGGACAGCAGCGATGAAAATACATAATTCATAGATTTAGCCTGACCGTGAATATTTATAAAAGTACCTCTTGGAGCTTGTTTCTGATATTTTTTAACTACCTTGTTAACATCAGAAGCTACACCTGCCAGATCTCTGTCTTGAAGGTTCATCAGAATATCATAAACCGGCATAATGTCATAATGGTTTACAACACTTGAGGTTACACCTGAGCTCACCTCAGCTATATTTGAAAGTCTGACCGGAGAATTATGGCTGTATGCAACAGGGATATCAGTAACATTTTTAACAGTATCAACATTATATTGCGGAACCTGAAGAGCAAGAGTATAATTAACACCGTTTTCAGGATCAACCCAGTAGTTAGGAGCAACCTGACCACTTGAAGTCAGCGCTGTCAGGACATTTCTGGAAACAGTTTCCTGTGAAAGGTTCATTATGCCTGCCCGTGTTTTATCAACATTTATCCTTAATTCCGGTGCATCTGTAATCTGGTGAATATGAGCATCGGCAACTCCTCTGATTTTTTTAATATCTTCAAGCATTTTAACAGCAAGTTTATAATTTTCTGAAATATTTTTACCCTGTATCTGAACATCAATAGGAGAAGCAAGCCCGAAATTAAGTATTTTACCCACCATATCAGCATTCTGAAAGAAAAATACAGTATCAGGAAATTCTTTATTCAAAGTCTTTCTAAGTTGTTTTACATAATCTTTTGTCTGCTTATGATTTTCTTTGAGCGCAATCAAAATTTCGCCGTCACTGACACCAATCTGAGAGCTGTCCATAAACGCAAGGTTAAGTGAGCTTGCAGGCAGACCAATATTGTCCAATATAGTATCAAGCTCTCTTGAAGGAATGACTTTTCGAATTGTATTTTCAATTCTGGTAAATTCCCTTGCTGTTTCTTCAATTCTTGTACCATGCGGAGCATAAACGTGAAGTCTTATCTGACCTGCATCAACTTCCGGAAAGAAATTTTCGCCTATAAACGGAATAAGCAGAAGTGAAGATAAAATTATTATGCCGTAAACAGCACCGACTTTCTTTGGCCGCGCCATAATAGAGCGCACAAGGTATTTTTTATAAACTTTTCTCAGTTTTTCAAAATTTACATTGACAAAAGTATTAACTTTAAAAAGCAATGATTTACTGTCTAAGACTTCTTTCTTCTTGAGAAGCTTATCAACAAGTACAGGTACAAGCGTATTGGAAAGCATATAAGATCCGAGCATTGAGAAGATTACAGACATCGCTAGCGGAATAAAAAGGTATTTTGTAGCCCCTTCCATCAAAAATATCGGCGCAAAAACAGTACATATTGAGAGGGTTGATACAAATGTCGGGGTTGCGACTTCTGCTGTAGATTTATAAATAACTTCTTTAATCGGGGCAGATTTCATTGCCTCTTTGTTTCTTAAAATATTTTCAATTACGACTGTTGCGTTATCAACAAGCATACCTATAGCAAGCCCCAAACCGCTCAGTGACATCATATTTATAGTCTGTCCGCAAATAGAAGAACATATAACAGCAAATAACACGGACAGTGGAATTGAAATTGCAATAATAAAAGTTGATCGAACACTTCCTAAAAATATCAAAACCATTAACGCTGTAAGAAGCGCAGCAAGAGTTCCTGAAAAAATAACATCTCTTATTGAAGCTTTTACGAAAACAGACTGATCAAAAAGAACCTGCATCTTTACACTTTCAGGAATAATTTTGGAAATTACCGGAAGCAGTTTTTTTGTTCCGTCAACAACTTTAAGAGAGGATACTCTTCCTGATTTATAAACAGTCATTAAAGATCCCGGTGCGCCGTTTTGTCTTACCATATTTGTCTGAATAGCATTTCCATCGTGAATATATCCGACATCTGAAAGGTAAACAACCTGATTTGCTTTTGGAGAAAATATCGGGAAATTATTCATCTCGTCTACTGTTGAAGAAGCATTATTCAAAGAAACGAGATAATCTTTGCCGCCAATTTTTGTATTTCCTGAAGGTATAATAACATTTTGGCCGGCAACCGCTTTTGTAACATCAGCAGGCGTAAGCCCTCTTGCTTCCATTTTCTGCATATCCAGATCAACAATAATCTGACGGACTTTACCTCCCATCGGAAGCGGAACCTGTGCTCCTTCAACTTTTGTAAGCTGAACCTTGATATTGTTCTGCGCTAAGTCTGTAACTTTTTGAATAGGGAGTTTTAAGGATGAAATTACAACCTGCAGAACAGGAATAGTTGTAGGAGTATACTTAAGAATATTAGGAGGCATAATCCCTGTTGGCATAGTTTTCATACAAACATGGGATGTTGCACTGACCTGAGTAATTCCTGTATTTATGTCTGCACCGGGGTGAAGAAAAACCCTGATTACACCAACCCCGAGAAGCGACTGTGACTCTATGTGTTCAATATCATTAACACTTGAAGCATAAGCACGCTCAGCAATTGTTACTATCCTTCTTTCAATATCCTTAGCCGGCATACCTGTATAAGTCCATACAGCAGTTACAACAGGAGTATTAATCTCTGGGAAAATATCAATCGGCGTTTTTGCTATGGTTACAATACCCATAATCAGGATAAAAAGTGCCATAACGATTACTGTATAATAATATTTTAAAACCATTTTGATAAAGTTTTTCAATTTATACTGCCTCCCAGTGCTTTGTAGATGTTAATTGTGTCCACTAATGCACTTATCTTGGCAAGATACATTGAATTTTCGTTCACAAGAAACTGACGCCTTGCGGCAAGTTCATCAATTCTATTACCGGTACCATTTGTATATCTTATATTTGCGACCTTATAGTAATGTCCAGATTTTTCTATCATATTTTTAAATTCGCTATACGAGTTATAATCAGCCTTGTAGCTTGAAATTGAATTCTCTGTTTCACAAACTGCATTCAAAAGAACATTGTTGTACTGATGCAGTTTTTCGACTGCAAGTTCTTTATTATACTTAAGATAGGACATCTTGTAACCGCCTGTATATAAATCCAGAAGCAATCCTGCGCCCAGTTGATACACAGTGCTGTTCCAGTTGAAAAGTCTGCCAGCCTTAAGACTTTCGAACCCGACCATTTCATTCAGATTAATTGAAGGCAAAAATGCTTTTTTAGCAGCTTTAACATCAAATGCCGCCTTTTTTATTACATATTCAGCCTGAACAACATCCGGCCTGTTAAAGATTAAATCAGAAGAAATCTCAGCATTTACACCAAAAGGAAATTCAAGTTTTTCAACCGAAGTTCTTTGAATATTACTACCGCCGTCCGGAGAAACTCCTCTCAGCACTGCAAGACGATGAAGAAGGATTTCCCTCTGTCTTAACAGCGAATTTAGCTGATTTTTCTGAGTTACAAGTTCGTATTCCGAAACATATAGATTATCATAAGGAATAATTCCGCCTTCATACAACTGTCTTTTCAGCCTGATTGTTTCATCAAGGTTGGATGCAATCTCTTCATAATTCTTTATCAGCTTATCATCAAGAACAATATTAAAATAAGAAGCTGCAATTTCAGACGATACTGCAAGTTTAGCAATATTCAAATCTTCTTTGCTGATTTTTACGCCCATTTTTGATGCCTGAACCCTGTCAGAAATCTTACCAAAAATATCCAGCTCCCAGTTTAAAAGCAAAGGGAAATACAGCAAGTTTCCGCTTCCGAAATTTCCTGACCAGCGCGATATTGTCCTGTATGGATAAACACTCGGATTTATGCTCAATTGAGGAAGCCTCTGCGCATTTATAGTACCTAAAATTGCCTCAGATTCCTTAATTCTTGCTCCCGCAATCTTTATACTTAAATTATTTTCCAGAGCTTCCTGAATATACCCGTTCAAAAGTTCATCACCATAATTTTCCCAGTATGATGCGGTATTTTCTTTTTCAGCCTTAACAGCCATCGGGGCATTTTCTCCGGCAAAACAAAAAGAGCTTAAGCTTAAAGCTCCGAGTATTATTATTGTAATTATCTTTTTCACGTAATTATTATCCCTTGACTGTATTTAGTATAAAACGCTCAAATCCCATTGTATAATACTAATAATTTATAGCAGCTATAGTTTTTATCTATAATAAAATGCTAAGATTATATTCTTTTTGCTATAATGTATTTATGAACATTAATCAGATAAAACAAGTTTTGACAATTGCAGAAGAAAAAAATTTTACAAATGCTGCAAAAAAATTATTTATTTCGCAGCCTTCATTAAGCAAAAGCATTAAGCTTCTTGAAGAAGAACTCGGCGTTGAACTCTTTGAAAGGAACCCGATAAAACTTACCCACGCCGGCGAATCTTTCGTAAGCAAAGCTAAGCGGATTATGGCTGATATAGGAGAGCTGGAAATAGAAATGTCAGATATTTCAAGCCGGTCAAAAACTTATATAGTCATCGGAATTCCATCTCACAGGTGTTATTGTTTTATGCCCAAAATTCTAAAGGAACTTCACGAAGAATTTCCAAACTGCTACATTAAGATAGAAGAATATCCGACATTTATTTTAAAAAAGATGTTAGCCGAAGATAAAATTGATTTTTATCTTGGAACAGAAAACCCTGACAGTTTGATTTATAAAGCAGAGCATATCTGCGATGAAACAGTTTTTGCAGCATATCCTAAAAGCTGGAATATTGAATGCATTGAAAATGAAATTGATATAAGGAAGTTCAAAGAAAGCAATTTTATAATTTTCCCCGAACAGCTGGCACTAAGCCAATACCTTAAAGCCTTATGCGAGGAAAACGGCTTTGAACCGAAAGCTGTAATAGAATGCCACAATGCAGAAACCATATATTCGATGATTGACGAAGGTCTGGGCGCATCATTCTTACCGGAATTGTTTATAAAATATTTCCCGCAAAAGGAGAATGTATGCATCAAAAAGATTAAAGGCTATAATTATAAACGTGAATTTGCTATATTTTACAAAAAAGACAAATATCTTGTAAAACCGGCAATAAAATTTTTGGAGCTTTTCAAAAAAATCACTTAGACTTTAAATAAGCTTCAATAAATCCGTCCAAGTCACCATCCATCACAGCATCAACATTTCCCATCTCAAAACCGGTTCTGTGATCTTTAACCATTTTATAAGGGTGGAAAACATAGGAGCGGATTTGTGAGCCGAAATTTATATCAAAATTTTCACCCTTAAGTTCAGCCAGCTTCTTTTCATGTTCCCTTTGCCTGAGCTCCAAAAGTTTAGAAGCAAGCATCTGCATTGCATTTTCTTTATTTTGAAGCTGAGAGCGCTCCTGCTGGCATTTTATTACAATACCGGTCGGCTTGTGCAAAATTCTGACAGCAGTTTCTACCTTGTTAACATTCTGCCCGCCTGCACCGCCTGAACGCATTGTGTCAATTTCCAAATCTTCCGGCGGGATTACAATTGTTTTCTCAAAATCAGGAATAATCGGTGAAACCTCACACGATGCAAAACTTGTCTGACGCTTGCCGTTAGCATTGAAAGGAGAAATCCTGACCAGTCTGTGAACCCCTTTTTCTGCTTTAGCATAACCGTACGCGTATTTTCCTGAAATTTTTATTGTTGCAGACTTAATACCGGCTTCTTCACCGTCAGACTTATCTACAAGTTCAACTTTCCAGCCTCTTGATTCTGCCCATCTGGTATACATTCTAAGCAGCATACTTGCCCAATCCTGTGCGTCTGTTCCGCCTGCTCCCGCATTAATCGTCAAAAAGGCATCAGCTTCGTCATATTCACCTGAAAGCATTTTTTCAAAATCGTATTTATCCAGCTCTTTTTCAAGCTGACCCAACTGAACATCACTTTCATTAATAAGCTCTTCATCCCCGATTTCACGCGCTGTTTTTGCATCTTCAATAATCAAATCCCAGCGTGCAAACATTTCAAGAGTTTCTTTAATCTCTCTGGATTTCTGTCCCAACTCTGATGCCAAATTCTGATTAGACCATACTTCCGGAGTTTGAAGCTTCGCCTCCAAATCAGAAAGCTCCTTTTTTAAAGCATCAAAATTTATACCCTGCTTGTTCTTATTTACAGCTTGTTCCAATTCCAGAAGATTCATAACTTATCAACGAGCTCCAAGACTTGATTATGTATATTTTCAATTGTATCAGAAGCATTTATAACCTTAACCCTTTGGGGTTCTTGTTTTGCAATTTCCAGATACCCGTACCTTACGCGGTTAAAAAATTCCACACCGGCAGACTCCATTCTATCTTTATTTTTACCTACTCTCTGCATAGAATTTTCAACATCTATATCAAAAATAATAGTCAAATCAGGTTTCAGTCCTCCGGTTGCAAGATTGTTCAAATAATTAATCTGTTCAATATCAAGTTCACGTCCGTAACCCTGATACGCAACAGTTGAGTCCGTATGCCTGTCGCAAAGAACAATTTTACCCTCCGTTATTGCAGGTTTAATTAAACAATCAACATGCTGCGCTCTGTCTGCAAGAAACAGAAAAGATTCGGCTTTAGGAGAGACTTCCCCCTCATAATTCAAAAGAATTTCTCTCAATTTAACCCCCAGACCTTTTGCACCGGGTTCACGCGTTATAAGGGTTTCCAGTCCTTTATCTTTTAAATATTTATCCAGAAGCTCAATCTGGGTAGTCTTACCACAGCCGTCAGCCCCTTCAAATGTTATAAATAATCCGTTTTTCATAAAAGTATTTTACACAAAAATAATACTTTTATCAAACCTCACAAACCAATCTTCTGATCCAGCTTGAAGTGGTCTATCAGCTTGATTATTGATAAAATTTCTTCAAACATTGTAAAAAACTGCTTGCCGTCATTTACCGGCTTATTTAAATCTCCAATTGAAAACAAGTCTTTCCTTGTTGACAATCCTACAAGCAAATATTTATCATAGAATGCACAGGAAATTGCATATGCTTCAAATGCAGTTTTCATATTATTTAAGCGCTCCATAAAAGAAGGAGTTATCAAGTATCTTGCTTCTACTTCGTCATCCGTAAAAACATCAAACTTTTTCTCAAACACTACATCTTCTAAAGTTGTGTGTTTAAGGTTCTGCGAAGGAGAACGATGCAATGAGGTATCCGGACGTATAACCGTATTCCCCGTAAAGCTCTTATTCATATCCAGTTTTACCATAACACCGCGGAATATTGTTTCTATGCGCCTGTGTCTTCCGCTGCCTGTTTCATTAGTAAACCACGATTCACAAATTTCATAATTTATATCTTTATAATTTCCTGTAAAACTATCATCATAGCTGACGCTATTATAACGGTCAATTATACCGGACTTGCATAATAACTGCTCAAAAGAACACTGTGCACTTTTCCAGCTCAAATTTCCCAGACACTTGCAGACATAGGGCATAATTTTTTGTTTAATTTCATTTTCAAATTTTTTCTTCAGCCCGAAACATACTGCACCGGCAACAAAGCATATAAAGAGTATTAAGCCAATGTCTATTTGTTTCGTCAGAAAAACAAGCACCAGAATAATGATAAGTGCTGCTATCTTAACTGCGCGAGTATACCCGAATTGACGCAGGCGCTCTGCTTCATACACAGACAACCCCGGAGATATTTTCTTGAAAAAGACCTCCTGAAATTTTTTGCGCATCTGTGAATATGTTTTTTCTTCTGTCATAATTATAACCCTATCTTTTGTTCTAATTTGAAGTGATGAATAAAATCAAAATTTATAAAGCTGTTCAAACTGTTCATTAATTTTTTTACTATCCATAAATACTCCTTAAGCTAATAAAAATCCCCGCAGTAAAATACGGGGATTTATTGTGAAATTATTTCAAAAAGTCTGCAGCATTAACTGCTTGTCTTTCTTTTTCTTCTGCTTTGAAGAAATCAACAGCTTTAATATTAAGCATTCTTGCAAAGAATGAAGATGGAAAAATTTCTACTGCATTTTTTAACTCGTTTGCAGCAGAGTTATAGAAACGTCTTGCAGCTGCAATATGTTCTTCAACTTCGTTATATGTCTGCATTGCAGTAATCATTGTCTGGTCAGCCTTAACCTGCGGATAGTTTTCTACTGCAACCATAATTTGTCCCATTTTTTGAGCAATTTGAGCATCAAGAGCAATTTTTCTGTCTATATTTTCAAAACTGCTGGGAATACCCATAACCTGAGTTCTCAATTTGGTAACTTCTTCCATTAACCCGCGTTCATGATCCATATACTTTTGTGCGATTGTCAGGATATTAGGTATTAAATCATATCTTTTTTTAAGCTGTACATCTATTGCAGAAAAAGCTTCCTGGGTTTTGTTTCTTGTCTTAATCAAAGATACGTATATACCATACGCCCAAAATATTACTACTGCTGCAGCAACCAATGCTATTAATGTTATTGACATTCGTGTCCTCCTATTCTTATTATAAACCTTGTACCGGATCTTCAGCACGAAGTTTTTGTGCTAACAATACGGCGCCTATTCCTATTACTAATATTGAAAATATCATTGCTATAGTAGAGAAATCATATTTTTCATATTCAATAATAATTTCTACCGGCTGACTTTCATCTAACAAAATCCACTTATATTCAGTATCGCTAATTACTTTAGAAGCATTATGTTTTGTCGCTTTTACAGGAATTTTTATAGTTAATTCTGCCTGAGGCGAAGCCTGTTCTTGAAATCCGCCGCTGGCAGCAAGCGAATCATACTGACTTAGAACAACATTTCCTCCAGCATATTTAGTAGTTACCAAAACATTACCGCTAACCGGATCGATTGTTTTAGTTGTTGACATAGCAATCTTATTTAAGACATCTTTATATTTTATAAAAGCTCTACTGGCCAGTTTTAAGTTTTGAGCTTCTGTAGCAGCCTCATTTACGGCATCTTCAAGAGTATATACGAGATGAAGCTTATAGAACCTTTTTAACAGACCTCTTTTAACGACAAAAGAATTTTTGTCATTATTCTTAAATCCTTTTGGCATATTTTCAGAAGCATCAAGGAATGAAAGCCCTTTTCTTTTTATAACAAAGCCTGAATTACCATCCTTATCAGCAAAAGTCAAATCAACTTCATAACCGGCATCTATATATTTGCTAACTATAGGTCCTAAATCTTTTTTCAGATCTCTTTGAAAAGTTTCCGAACTCAATGGTGGAAATTTAACCTGTTTCAACTCGGAAATTGTTACCTTATCTTTGTCATCAATTTGAATATCATATGAGAATTTCACACAACCTGTACAGAAAACTGATACAATAGAAACTAAAGTCATTAAGAATAGCTTTTTCATACATTAACCTTTAAATAACTAAATTGCACCAATATTGTACACGATTTTGCCATTACACATAACATTCAAATAGGTGATTTTTAAAGCCTTGATTTCCATTACTTAGAGTACAGTTTTCTTATTCTGTCAGCTTCTTCATCACTTGCGCCGCCGCACATAAAATTTCTCACACGCATACTTGATTTCTCTATATCAACTACGCAAGCCCCATTTCTTAATATATGTTCTTTACGGATAAATTCTTCGCAATCAGCCATACCTGACTTATATATATTTACACCTTCAATATAATCCTTAACGCAGCTTGTGAAATCTGGCGTTGTTTTATAATACTCATCACTTGAGGAAGCCGGGCCAAGCGGCATACAGGTTTGCTCTGCACTCCGTTCAGGATAATAGTTAAACCATATCGGATCCGGCGTACGTGACTTACAGCTGTACATTTTTAATGTAATAACAGTATCTTCTGCATTGCAGACGGCTATATTTAAGATTAATAACGCAAAAATAAATAAAATCTTTTTCATTGTTTACCTCACTTTTAAAACTAAAAAATAATTTTACAGTATTTATTACCGGTTGACAAAAGATACCTGTAGTTTTTATCCTTCAATTCCTGCCTGTAGCCATCATGCAGCCTGTTAACTCTTTCAATAGTCCTGTGTTTCTGAACCTCTGCAAACTTCTGGTACACGCCTTCAGGGAAATTACAATCAGCCATAACCCATTTTAAGGAACACGCACCGTTAATTTTTCCATTAATCAGGTAAATTCCGACACCATCCTGATGATATTTATACGGCACACAACCGTATAACTTATCGAAAAAAATCAGCCTGTTTTCGATGTCTTGATTATTTGTAAGCATCATCTCATAAGGGTTACCGGCAGCTGAAACTGACAAAAAAATCCCCGTTGATAAAATTGCTAAAAAACATTTACCCCTAATATACATTTCCGTATACCCAGTATGTTCTAAGAACTTTCTTAACGTAATTCTTTGTTTCCGGATAAGGAATCTGCTCGACAAATTCATCTATATCACTGTAAATAAGCTTTGAGAACCAGTTGGTTACAGAGCCGATTCCGCCGTTGTAAGCAGCAATTGCGTACAAGTCTTTATTACCGAGTACCTTTTTTAACCCGCTGTAATAATAACTTCCTGCTGTAATATTAGCAGTTTCAGCATTCAAATCGGACGGCAGATTATGTTTTTTGACGACTTCATTATATGTAGCAGGCATTAACTGCATTAAACCGGCCGCACCGACAGAACTCTTTGCAAACGGGTTAAAATGACTTTCCTCTTTAATAATAGCTTCAAGAATAATCGGATTATTGCCGCCCTTGACCTTATCAACAATATCATAGTAGTGCATAGGATAAACCAGACGCCATCTCAAATCTTCAAAAGAAGGTTTTACAGCAAGTTCTTCCATTCCCTTGCGCGCCAGAACCGCTGAAATTGTATAATTTTCTTTTTCGTAGGCAATCCAGCTCTGAATAAACTTATCCTTTTTACATAGCTCTTCTACTAAATCATAATCCTTAAGATAAGCCAGTTTTACAACAAGGTTATTATCAAGCGACTTTTTGTAAGGGAAGACAACCGGCTTTTCGTTCAACTCTAAAAACGGAAACAGACCGTCATCCTTATACAAATTATAATTTGCCCTGAAAGCATAATAAGAATCCGGATACTTAGCTATAACCTGCTTATAATAATTATTTGAGCTTTCATAATGCTTAAGCTTAAACGCAATTTTTCCCATATAATATGTCACAGCCGGACTTGAATTAACATCCGGAAATTTTTTCAAATGAAGAAAACCGAGCCTCTGTGCATCATAATATTTCTTCTGAAGATACTTTGCCATAAAAATATTAAACAGAGAATCCGCAGAAAACTGACCACTCGGATATTTTTCATACAAAGTTCTATAACAGGCTTCCTTAAGGTTAGATGCGACAACCTCATTACAATTGAGATACGCTGCATAATCTGCGCCGGTGGAATTCACCCCCAGCGAGTTGAGTTTAATAATACCATCCCTCCGCTGCGGAAAAGAAGCAATATAATTGTCAATAACCTCATAAACATCAGCATTAGGCGTATTAGAGGCGTGCTTTTTCAACCCGAGTTCTGCATAGTAATTCGCTTTTTCTTTATTCCCAAGCTTATACTCATTTTTTGCAAAGTCAGACCAGCTTTCAGCAAGCGTAGTCTTGTTCAAGTAATCCTTTGCCTTTGTATACTCGCCGTTTGCATAATAAGATTTTGCAATCAAAAGATTATCATAGTTTGTAAGCTGAACCCCAAGCTTTTTAATCTCATCAATTGTTTTTAATGCAAACCTTCCGTCAGGCGCTTCTTCAAGATAATTTTTGAAATAAATAAACGCCCTGTTCTTAGATTTCTTTAAACCCCTCTCACTCTTAGGCGGATTTGAAACCTCAATAAGCCCGAGGTAATAATTTGACGCTACAGCATAATCGCTCGTCGGGTATTTTTTTATTATCTTTTTAAAATGTTTTTTCGCACCCTTATCCTGAATTTCAAACATCAAATTTGCCATATTATATTCACTTATTGGTGCAATAGAAGACTTTACGCTAGAATGCACAATACGGTTATATTTTTTTATAGCAAGTTCTTTCTTATCCATATTCGTAGCACATCTGGCCTGCCTGAATAGAGCAGACGGCTTAAGCGTAGAACCGGACGGAACTTTTGCAAATTCTTCATAAGCTTTTTCATAATCACTTGACTTATACGCCTCAAGAGCTTCCGAATAATTCTCTACCCCTCTGGATTCAGCAGACATATGGTTGTACGTAAAATATCCCACAGTAAGTATGGTCAAGAAAACAACCAGATAAAAATCATACTTCCTTCTTCTTCTCATTCAAATTTTTCCCAACTATTTATTAAACTTTTTCTAGAATAAAAGACCAAGGTCTTCACAATAATAATATTTTAATATAGAAACATGCAAAAAGAAAATCCTGTAATAAAAAATTACATTTTATCATCAGAAAAGCGCATTCTCTGCGAGAATGCGCCCCATAAGAAATTAAACAACTCTAGCCCTGAAATTTCGAGATGTCATAAACCCTCAGAGCAAAGTAAGGTTTTTCTTTACCTTTCTCTTTTAGAAATACTACGAACGTGTCGTCAAAATAAAAATGTCTTGACTCCTCAGCAGGAAGTAAAGCAGTCATCTTCGCGATAATTGCAGCCTCGCTCTTGAGCTTGACACCTGTATTATCCATCTCAAACTTAACAGTTTCCATAGCCTTGTCTATGATTATATTAGTACCCTTAACCCTGTTTCCGCCGATTTCTTCAAATGTCTTTTCTTCAAAGAATTTAAGGTTAGGTACTTTCAGCTCGTCTTCCTCACTAAATTTTGTACTTCCGCTGAACTGCTCCTGTTTCTTTAACATATCATCATACAGGTAATTAAAAGTTTTTGTATTAGCAGTCTTGTACAAATAAACTTCGTCATTTCCAGCAGTATCAAGCTTTACAGCAAAATCAGAAGGATTATTATAGAATAATACCTCTACAGTATCGTCAAGTTCCTTAGGTGAACTTGATTTAATCCCGAAATACTCAGCTTCCGTATCTCTGAATTTAGACTTGCCGAGCTTATCAAACGGTGCTGCGAATTGAAAATCTTTCTTGAGCATAGCATACACAAGAAATCTGTCTTTCCCCGGAGTTAAATCAAGCTGGTCAAGAATATCACTCGTTTCATTGAATTTCTTCTTGATTGCCTTCGTAATAAGTTTTTTAGTATTCTTTTTAATAATACCTGCGTATTTGTAATAACATTTTTCAGAAAGCTCATCAACAGTAAAATCCTGTTTGTTGAGTTCATTTACAATAACAGGTGTGCCTGTAGGAAATTTAATCTTAGTGAACGCAATTTTGTCCATAAAATCATTCCAAACAATCTGGAATGTTCCAACCCAGACTCTGTCCTGAACATTTGTCTTGCTCTGCATTGTAGGCAAAACCTCTATGTTTGCGGCAAATGCCGGTGAAAATAACAACAATGCTGTTAATACTGATAAAAATAATTTTTTCATATAACTCCCTCTTTTGATGAATAAATCCTAACAAAAAACAGCCGGAATTTCAACCAATTTATGATAATATATAGATATGAAAATTGCTGCTTTTAAGATAGAAGAATGGATGAATAAATACGAAGCCTCAGCAAAGTATGACCTTACAACAACATGTATTTCACCGCTTTGCATAAATGAGCTTAATTTTTCACAGGAAATCTTTGATATAAAGCTCGGCTACGGCGATATTACAGGTTCTGAGAGGCTGAAAACAGCTATACAAACACTTTATGAAACAAAACAAAATATTACAGTTACACACGGAGCTATAGGAGCAAACCAGCTTGTCTTTCTCTCACTGCTTGAAAAGGGAGATGAAGTCGTATCAATAGTCCCAACTTACCAGCAGCACTACTCAATTCCGGAATCACTCGGCTGTAATGTAAAATTATACTTTTTAAAAGAAGAAAACAACTGGCTTCCTGATTTAGAAGAACTGGACGAAATTATTACCCCAAAAACAAAACTGCTCTGCCTGAATAATCCGAACAATCCAACAGGTTCAGTTATTCCCGACTGGATGCTTGAAAAGATTACGGAAATCGCAGAGAAAAAAAATGTCTGGATTTTATCCGACGAAGTATACAGAGGTTTAAACCTGATTGGAAAGCCTTATTCGAGGTCAATTGCAGATATTTATGATAAAGGGATTTCCGTAGGCAGTATGTCAAAAACATACTCGCTTCCGGGGCTTAGAGTCGGCTGGATTACTTCTGCACGAGAAGATTTGATTAACGAAATTAACCATCAAAGACAATACAATACGATAAGCATTAGTGCTCTGGATGATTATTTCGCAGCCATAGCACTTGAACAAAAGGATTGTATCGCTGAGAGAAATTTCAAAATTATGCAAAACGGACTAAGTATTTTGAAAAACTGGCTGGATACAACCCCGAAAGTTAGATGCATTCTTCCAAAAGGCGGAACAACAGTTCTTTTGAAATATAATGTTAATGTTCCCTCAAGAGAATTTTGCAGAGATGTGCAAAAAACAACAGGTGTAGCACTTTTACCCGGTGAAACGCTGGAAATGGAAGGTTACGTAAGAGCAGGCTTCTGTGCAGAAAATTTAACTCCTGCACTTCAAAAACTGGGCGAGTATTTGAATAATTTTAGATATCAAAATCAACGATTTGAGAAAGCTTAACTTTTAATGCGACAGCAATTGAATAAAGACAATAAATAGAAGGACTCTTGCGTCCTTGTTCTATAGCACCTATATAAGACCTGTCAGAACTAATTAACTCCGCGAGTTCTTCCTGAGTAATATTCTTTGAAGTTCTTAACTTCTGAATATTACAGCCTAAATTTTTTAACAATTTAGTTTTCACACGAACCCGAGTTTTCATATAACTATTATCTTTGTGCTACTATTTGTAGTACAGCTACCAATTGGACTCACAAAATAACAATATGAAACCCTTGTATAATGACAATTCTAATAAAATTAAACTTATAAAAAGCCAAGAACTTTTACTATATATTCTTGCTTCCGGCATTACATATAAAGAAGCTGCGCAAATGCTTGGCGTAAGTTACAATACAGCAAAAACACGCATTAAAACTCTTTACGCAAAACTACAAGTATCAAACAGAAATGAATTAATATTGAAAACCTTAAATCTAAAACTAATAGACAGCCGAAATATTAAACCAAAATTTAGAAAACGATTTCTGTCACACGAAGCAGACCGGCAGGCTGTTTTACTTGAACCGTTGACAGCAGAGGAAATAAAATTCCTTAAACTGGCATCATCCGGTACCAATATAAAAAATATAATAGAAATATTATCACTAAGCGGAATATACCACACAAGGGTGATTAAAGCTTCCATTTGCTATAAGCTTCAAGCCCAAAATATAACTCAGGCCGTTAAGTTCGCCAAGGTATTGGAAATTATATAAAAAACTCACCCCATATTTTAAGTCATAAATACATCTATATCTCACTTTCTCAAAGAAACATAGCTGATTTTAATTTTGAAAAACTAATACTAAAAAACTAGTGTTATTACCTTGAATGTAATATATTTTTACCCCATTAGTTATAGATACCACCAACATAATATTCTATCCTAATAAAATGAGTTATTTTCTGAATGAATTTGGTAAAAAGATAAAAGGCTATAGAGAACTTTGCGGTTATAGTCAGGAAAAGCTTGGGGAACTTGTGGATGTATCAACCAAAACTATAGCTTTCTGGGAAAATGGTAAATCATTTATCGAGTATCCGACCCTGGTAAGGTTATGCAAGGCATTAGATATTGAGGAGGTGCAGCTTTTTGCATTCAAGCCTGAGCATAGTGACTATTACACAGACCAGATTTCAGCAATAGTATCAAAACTATCACCAGCAAAACAGAAACAAGCTTTAGACATTATTAAAACATTCGATAATTAATTGGGATTTTTAAACAGTTTTAACATGTCTTCAAGACATTCAGTGGTTTTATTCATATGTTTCTTTACTGCATTGACTGTATCTATGGCATCTTTTTTGGATATCTCTTTAAATAAAAAGACGTCAAAACGTAACATGTGCATCCATTCTGTCGAAACACTACCACCAATACTAAAATCCTTCTTAGCCCATTCAAAGTATTTCTGATTTACAGCTTTAAATTGAGGTGTTGATGGCTGGTTCAAACTAATTCTTGTTATTTGCATATAAACTCCTATTGAAATATTATAGCACGAATGACACTAATTATTACAAGATTTGTAAATTTTCTTTAAAATATGACAATTTTGGTAAATAAATTGTTTTTATATAAGTATAGTGTAGTAAATGATTAAGGTTTTATCATGGCAATAAACCCTGTTATGATGCAATACGGTGAAGAAAAATTTCCCGAGATTTACAGTGATTATAAAAGCTTAAAAACTTCTATTTCAGGTGAAAGTTCGTCTAACGTAATTTTTGAAGGACTCCCGATGTATGGAAGGATTAACAGTATTCCAGACAAGCTGGAGAATAAAGATTATACACCTGCGATGGGGTTGGTTTCACTTGCGGTGCTGAACGGGCCGGAAGATTTAAGAGATGTTTTCAGCGCTTATAAACAAATTAAAAACAAATTTCCTAAACCTGTTACTTTCCATTCCGGATATGATAACAAAATTGCACAACACCCCTTCTCATTCTTTAGAGGAACTATTCTCAATGATTATCTAAATCCTTCGTCTAAAGAATGCCCTAATCCTAAAGCTGCGGCTTGGTTAATAAAACAGGATAAAACTTTGTTGGATACAAAATTGGGTGAATGGTTTAAAAATAAATTCAATATTGAAACAAGCCAAAAGATTACAAACATTGAAAAAATAAATTCTACGCCAACTAATAAAAGGGTTGTCCATGCTAAAATTTTTAAATGCAATAATCCTTTTAAAGATATAATAGCTCGTGCGATGACAAGAACGCCTGTTCTCGGGGTAGCTGCAATGGGAGGTATTGAAACTGCACACATTGCACACGAAGTAAAAAATGGTAAAAACTTTTTTGAAGAAGCGGGAAAATCTGCAGTTACTCTTGCAACAACCCTAGGAGCAACAGGTATACTAGGCGCAATTGGTGCAAAACATCTAGGACCAACAGGGTCGCTTCTTGGTATAGGGCTAGGAGCAATTACTGGTGCTATCGTTAATAAAACTATCGATTAGCTTTTCTGAAACTATTTAACAAATCTTCCAGCGCATCGTCAGTTTTTTTCATGTATTTTTTCACGGCATTAACTGTGTCTATACCATCTTGGGGAGAAATTTCTTTAAATAAAAGCACATCAAAATCTAGTCTATCAATCCAGTTTGATGATACATTTTTCTCCAAACTATAGTCTTTCTTTGCCCATTCAAAGTATTTTTGATTTACAGCTTTGAATTGAGGTGTTGATGGCTGGTTCAAACTAATTCTTGTTATTTGCATATAAACTCCTATTGAAATATTATAGCACGAATGACACTAATTATTACTAGATTTGTAAATTTTCGTTAATATATGACAATTTTGGTAAATAAATTGTTTTTATATAAGTATAGTGTAGTAAATGATTAAGGTTTTATTATGGCAATAAACCCTGTTATGATGCAATACGGTGATGAAAAATTTCCCGAGATTTACAGTGATTATAAAAGCTTAAAAAATTCTATTTCAGGCGAAAGTTCGTCTAACGTAATTTTCGAAGGACTCCCGATGTATGGAAGGATTTACAGTATTCCTGATAAGATGGAGAAGAAAGATTATACGCCTGCTATGGGAATGATTTCACTTGCGGTGCTCAACGGACCGGAAGATTTAAGAGATGTTTTCAGCGCTTATAAACAAATTAAAAACAAATTTCCTAAACCTGTTACTTTCCATTCCGGATATGATAACAAAATTGCTCAGCATCCCTTCTCATTCTTTAGAGGAACTATTCTCAATGATTATCTAAATCCTTCGTCTAAAGAATGCCCTAATCCTAAAGCTGCGGCTTGGTTAATAAAACAGGATAAAACTTTATGGGATACAAAGTTAGGAAATTGGGTTCAGAAGAAATGCGGAATCAAAACAGAAAAATTTAAAACAGAAATTCATGATATTGAACATGTTGCTAATAATCCAAGGCATGTTTATGCTAAAGTTTTCAAAACAAACAATCCATTTAAGGATATATTAGCTCGTGCGATGACAAGAACGCCTGTTCTCGGGGTAGCTGCAATGGGAGCTATCGAAACTGCACACATTGCTCACGAAGTAAAAAATGGTAAAAACTTTTTTGAAGAAGCGGGAAAATCTGCAGTTACTCTTGCAACAACCCTAGGAGCAACAGGTATACTAGGCGCAATTGGTGCAAAACATCTAGGACCAACAGGGTCGTTGTTAGGAATAGGAACTGGAGCGATTATTGGAGCATCAACGTCTAATTTATTTGCGCCTTAATTCATATTTAAAATTTTTTAGAACTTCTTCTATAAAGTCATCTGGTTTATTTATAAGCTTTTTTACCGCATTAATTGTATCAATACCATCTTGTGGAGAGATTTCTTTAAACAAACATACATCATATCTAATACGTTGTAACCACTCTGTAGAGATATCTCCTCCTAATGCATAGTCTTTCTTAGCCCATTCAAAGTATTTTTGATTTACAGCTTTGAATTGAGGTGTTGATGGCTGCTTTGCATTTACAGCTGTTATTTTCATACACACACTCCTTTATCCTCTAATTGTTGAACGTTCCAGAGCACGCACAAACTTCGTGGGAAGGTTTTCTTTTGGATTAATTGAACCTACTAGAATAGTTTTGCAGCCAAGCAGTTTTCCTGCAAGTATATCTGTAAGCGGTCTGTCACCCACCATTACTGCACAGCAGGGCTCTACACCAACAGATTCCAGATATGAACGCATTACCTTAGGATTAGGTTTATCAGCCCGTCCTATTACTCTGCAAGGTGCTATTTTGGATGCTTCTTCAATATATTTATCATTCTTATTATTAGAAATAATTGCTACTTCAAAATCTTTTATAAAAGTATTAAACCACTCAACGGTTTCAGGCAAAAAACTTGATGATTTTGATACCATAACCGTGCTGTCTAAATCAAACATAAGGCATTTAATACCCTGTTCCTTAAGTTTTGCAAAATCGATTTCATAAATATTTTTCAAATTATAATCCGGTTTTAAAAACATTTCTTAATCTCCACAAGAGCATTTCTGAACTTCATTAACATTACCTTTAATACCTACTGTTCTTGCCATAGCGTATTCATAATCAAGAGGTGCTTTTGCGAATTTCACCCACAAGTCGTCGTTTGTGTTAGCCAGTTCAAGCTCCTCTCCTTTCATTGTCTTAATCTCTGTAACCTGAGTAATGAATTTTTCAGAAGGCGTAATTATTTCAATATCTTCATTTTTAAAGAATTTATTTTTTATCTTAATTCTATACCAGTCATCTTCCCGTCCTGCTATTTCGCATAAGAAATCAGCTCCAGCAAGTCCTTTTGAAATATCATAGCTGTAACCGTCTTTCGGATAACCTTCTCCAAGATAGAAACCTGTTGTATAGCCTCTGTTTCCAACTTTTAGAAGTTCCTCATAATATGGTGTCATATCCGCATCAGGAGTTTTCATAACTGTATCAATTGCTTCTCTGTAAGCTTTTGCCACTGCGGAAACATAATAAAGACTTTTTGTTCTGCCTTCAACTTTAAATGAATCAATACCAGCTTCAATCATTTCTTTAAGATGTTTTACAAGGCATAAATCTTTAGTGCTTAAAATATGCGTGCCTTTATCATCCTGAACAATCTCCTGATATTGCCCCGGACGTGTTTCTTCAACGAGTTTATAACTCCATCTGCAAGGTTGTGAACAGTTTCCGGAGTTTGCTTTTCTTTCTCCGTCTGTCATATAATCACTCAGAAGACACCTTCCAGAAAAAGAAACACATTGAGCTCCGTGAATAAAACATTCCAGCTCCATGTCAGGAACTTTACTTTTAATTTCTGCAACGTCTTTAATCGGGAGTTCGCGTGCCAGAATTGCTCTTGTAGCTCCCATATCCTGCCAGAAGCGCACAGCTTCGTAATTCAATATATTAGCCTGAGTGCTTACGTGGATATCTGTATCGGGCATATATTTTTTAGCAAGACGCATAATTCCCGGGTCGCTAATAATAAGAGCATCAGGATTTGAGTCAACAATCCTGTCCATACAGCTCTCAAGGGCTTTAATATCATTATTAAAACCAAAAATATTCAGTGTTAAATATGCTTTTGCGCCGAGTTCGCGGGCTGTATCAATTGCATACTTGAGGTTTTCAAGTGTAATAAGTTCGCCTTTACGCATTGCTCTGAGGCTAAAATCAACAACTCCGAGATATACAGCATCTGCACCGTATTTTATTGCATATTTAAGTTTTTCAATATTGCCTGCAGGCATTAAAAGTTCTGGTTTTATCATAGATAAATTGTAACATAAATAAGATAGCAAAAAAAATTTTTACCATTTTTAGTTTTACTATGCAAATAAATTCAATAAAAAATATAGTGATGGGAACAGCATTAGCTGCAATTGCAGGTTCGTCTGTTATAAACACTTGCAGTAATACTACAACTCAAAATAATCTATCAGAAACTGCTCAGATAATCCACACTCCGCGTATTGTGCCTTCTCATCCCAGATACAGCAAGGACAATTTTTCAAGCAGTCAGCAATGTGATAGGGAATTATTGCCTGAAAAGCTGCCAGAACGAATAAAGAGAATTCCTTATTCAGATTATCCAAATCAATTAAAATCAGAAGCTGAGAAGATTGATTTTTCAGCAATCGGAAATAAAAATGGAGTAATTGACGAACAGGAGATTCCAAGCTTTTTAAAAATTATTAATGACCAATATAAATCAAAAAAAATTTCAAGCGAGGATTATTTTAAAATCAAGGAAAACCAGCTTAAAACAGTGAGAACTCCGTTTTTACCGGCAGTAAAAATTTCACAGGCTGCACCTGAATACAAAAACGCCGAGAAGGCTACAAGGCTTAATAGAACTGCTGCTGCCATAATTGCGGCCTTATTTGCAGGAATATTCTCAAGCATATCTTTTATGTTCGGAGCAAGGGCTGGAGAGTTAATCAGAAGTAAAAGAGGACAAATTGCCGGCTGGTCTATAGGATGTATAGGCACTCTGGCAACAATTTTTCCTTCATATAAGTGCTATAAAACTGTTGCAAATGATTTAATAACACACAAACAGCGTGAATTAATCATACAAAATTTTAATAAAACAATCAAAAAAGAGATAGCTGAATTTAAGATTGAAAAATCTCTGCCTGTTAAATAGATATTTCAACCTCAAACTTGCGGCTCCAAGGATAAAGATATTCAATCGGTGGAATTTGTCCAAAAATTTCTGCAAGCTTTATTTCATAAGGTTTCATCAAGTCTTGTATGTCACAAGGATTCTCAATCATTCCCCGAACATTAGCCTGATAAGCCCAGTCATCCAAAAATCTTATTATTTGCAGCCGCTTAAAAGCTGCTTCATTATATTTCCCTGCATTCCACCGGACTTTTACTCCCGCTAACAGGCTTCCTATTGTATTTGCGGAAGTATTCCATCCGGCATAGCCGTAAAAATTCTTTAAATCAATCTGCTGCAAAAGCTGTTCTACAAAGTCATTATCTGCTCCATTTGCATACCTTACATCAGCTATTGCATACGGTTTATCAGGCGGGGTAAATGTTTTTCTGAACGGCTGCGTAGTCCAGCCCATAACATGTTCGCCCTGTTTCTCTATAAAATTATTCACAATAAGAATTACATCTGCTTCTTCACGTGTCTGAACCTGTGTAAATCCGCCGAGTTCAAGCTGACCTTGAACAGATTTTTCTATAGAAACGTCCTCGTAGTTTGAAATGCAATCTTTATAATCAGGTTCCGTAAATTCAACAAAGACTTTTATTTCTTTTTCTATAGCACGGGCAAGCAATGTAAGGGGAATTTCGTCAGCACCTGTTTTAGTTTTGGCGCCAAGACGTTCAAGTTCGCGTGCTTCATCAACATTAAACCCCTTAGGAGCACAGTCGTCTTTTGAAAAGATTAAAGTATTTAAACCCCAGTTCAAATAGGTTTTATTTATCTCGAAGTTGCGTTTTCTGGTTGCAAGATAATCGTCTAAGATTGCCTGTGGAATACCGTCGTTTACGCCTGAGTATGAGTATTCAAAAATTTTTTTACCCCAGTCTTTCCAGTATTCTTTTTCCTCTTCATTGTAATTGTTATTTGAAATGCGCATTATACTTGAAAAAGCATAGACCTTCTTTCCTTCAAGTAAAGGCTTCAAACGGTTTAGCCGTATTTTTATTTTATCTATACTATCCGGAGAACGTCTTGAAGGAATCAAACCGCCATAAGCAATTGTATCAAGAGAAATAACCATAGCATCGCATTCCGGTATGTTCTCAATCCACTCTATAATCTCATTTACTCCTGCGCTTCTGGTTAAATCACCAAGAAATTCTCGCGGAGGAATAAAAAGCTCTATATTCTCATCAATCGCCGCAATGTCTTTTGCCAAATTATAGCAGACCGGACGGTTGTCTATTGGTATAAAACAAATTTTCATAAAAGTATTATAACATTTCAGTCAAAACCTGCAAATACTAGAAAAAATCCCCGAACCTTATATTTTTCCATTTAGGATGTTTTCGTGCAGCCACGTAAAGCCTAAAACCCATTAAAATAGATGTTGCAGCAGTCGATAACTTTGAAAATTCTTCGTACTTTTTCTGTTTAGCGTATTCATATATTTCTGCCAGCGGGTAGGCAAATAAACAAGCGGATCCGACTGCCCACAAAGCATTTATTCCGGCTTGTTTTCCAAAAATTTTTGCAGTAAGTTTTGTTTTTGATTTTGAACAATGAAAGACATCGGCTGCCGTTCCGACTGCCATATCAACTGCAAACCAGCACAATCCGGCATTAATTGTATCTCTTTTTGAAATTTCCGGCTTATTATTTGTTGTTGAAACATTTTTTAACGATACTGTACTCATTAACCCATACTCTGTTTTCATAAAAGTATTATAACATTATTGTTTAAATTCATAAACCATGCAGCCTCCATGTTTTTTCATCTCCTCATTTACATTCATTGTATCAAAATACAAAACTCCTAATACTCGTCCATACATATCAACACCCTTAAACTCTAAATAAACTTTTTTACTGTTATTTTTTATATACAAATCCAACAAATATTGTTTTGACTTATTTCCTAAATTTACTACTTCATCTATTTTTATACAATTATCATAAGCTTGTCTATATGCTCTATGTATTTTACTTGTTTCATAGCAATCAATATCAACTAATCTGACACTAAACTCATTCTTATCTATTTTTGCCTTAATAGTATCACCGTCTGTTATACTAACAATTTTGATTGGAATCTTCGACTCAGCCCAAATTGGCATTGTAAAACAAATAATAAACTTATAATTAACAGTTTTCTCATAATTCTCCTTCTAAAATTATCTAAATAGTTCCTATATAGGTGGTAGAACAATTAAAAAAACACACCCAAATAGGTGGTATGGATAAAGATAAAAGCAGACACTTTGAAACATATAAACTCTTAGGGGAAAATATAAGAGCTAGACGGCAAAATATGAAAATTTCCCAAGAGGAGCTTGCTTTCAGAGTATCTAGTGCTCGGAATTATATCGGCTGTATTGAAAGAGCAGAAAAATTCCAAGTATTACTATTATCTTAGATATTGCAGGCGCACTGGGGTGTACCATTATTGATTTATTTACTAAAAATTAATACATTTTATTTAATCTCCTTTTGTTGTTGGTTTTTACACAACACTTATTTCAAGTATACACAATAAGATAGCTTTATGCAAGATTTTCAAGCTAAAAATTTAAAATTTAAACTCGCTGTTGGAGAAATTGTGCGGCAAGAAAGAGAGAAAAATACCGGCAAGTCGCTTAATACATTTGCTCACGAGTATGAGTTTGACCGCGGCAATCTTAGCAAAATTGAACGGGGTATATATGGAATTCAATTACTAACTGCCTGGAAATTGTGTGAAGCTCTCGAAATAAAATTTTCAGATTTTGCAAAGACGCTGGAAGAAAAGCTTGGAGAAGATTTTAAATTTTTCGATGAATGACTATCCATAATTATTAATTAATAATTAAAAAATCTTGATTTTTCAAAAATAGCATTAAAATATAATTAAACGGAGTAATTATTTATATGCTTAATTTTGAAAAATTTACAAACTATTCGCAGGAAATTATATTTGCTGCAAACGCGAAAAAGGATTTTTATAAAAATTCCGAGGTTCAGCCTGAACATATTGTTATGGCAATGATTGAAGACAAAGGAATTTCAAAGGATTACTTAGAAGAGTTAAAGCTCTTAAATCAAAACTTTATTAACGCAATCGTTGCAAGGATTAAGGAATACCCTACTATTTCCGGAGTAAGCGCCGGAGGGCAGGTATTTTTATCGCGTGATACAAATACCTTGCTTGAAATAGCTACACAGGAAGCTGAAAGCTTAAAGGATGATTTTATCGGAATTGAATGTATTTTAATTGCGATGACAAAACTTGATAATTCTTTTATCAAGGATCTGCTAAAACGCCACGGCGTTGACACAAATACTGTCTTAAACGCAATGAGAAAGATTAGAGGTAATAAAAAAGTGGATAATAAAAACGCAGAAGAAAATATGAAGGCTCTTGAAAAATATTCAACTGACCTTACAGAAAGAGCCCGTAAGGGTAAATTAGATCCTGTAATAGGACGTGACGAAGAAGTCAGACGTATTATACAGGTCTTAAACAGAAGAACAAAAAATAACCCTGTCCTAATTGGTGAACCTGGAGTTGGTAAGACTGCTATTGTAGAAGGTTTAGCCCAAAGAATAATTAGGGGCGACGTTCCTGAAAGTTTGAAGGAAGTTAAGCTTATATCTCTGGATTTAGGCGCGCTGGTTGCAGGTGCAAAGTTCAGAGGAGAATTTGAAGAACGATTGAAAGCCGTACTCAAAGAGGTACAGGAATCAAACGGCGAGATTGTAATGTTTATTGATGAATTGCATACAGTCGTAGGGGCCGGCGCAACAGAAGGTTCAATGGACGCAGGAAATCTTTTGAAACCAATGCTTGCTAGAGGTGAATTACGTACAATCGGTGCAACTACTATTAATGAATACCGCAAGTATATTGAAAAAGACCCTGCTCTGGAACGTCGTTTCCAGCCTGTACTGGTTGATGAACCTTCGGTTGAAGATACGATTTCAATCTTGAGAGGTTTGAAAGAAAAGTACGAAGTTCACCACGGAGTAAGAATTTTAGACAGCGCTCTGATTGCAGCTGCCCAGTTATCTGACAGATATATTACAGATAGGTTTTTACCAGACAAAGCTATTGACCTTATTGACGAAGCTGCGTCTGCTCTTCGAATAGAAATTGACTCCATGCCGGAAGAAATTGATGTTATGCTGAGGCAGAAAATTCAGCTTGAAATAGAACGAGAAGCATTAAAAAAAGAAACTTCCCCTGAATGTATTGCAAAAATTGATAAACTAACTTCTGAGATTGATGATTTGGAAAGTAAAATTTCAAAGCTCAAAGCCCAGTGGGAAATTGAAAAAAATACTATTACAGGCGAAGCCGGTATTAAAGAAGAAATCGATCAGGTTAAAACAAAAATTGCAGAAGCTGAACGTAATACTGATTTGCAGACAGCTGCAGAACTTAAGTACGGCAAGCTGATGGAATTAGAAAAGAAGCTTCAATCCATTCAAGGTAAAGAAAAGGGAGAAAACCAGCTTCTTAAAGAAGAAATTGACGGGGATGATATTGCCCAAATCGTAAGCAAATGGACAGGTATTCCTGTTAACAGACTTGTCGAAAGTGAAATGCAAAAGCTTCTTAGAATGGAAGATGTACTTCACAAACGTTTAATTGGTCAGGATGAAGCTGTTGAAACAGTTTCTGACGCAATCAGACGTGCACGTTCAGGTTTAAAAGACCCAAAACGCCCTATCGGTACATTTATTTTCCTAGGGCCAACAGGTGTTGGTAAAACCGAACTTGCCAAAACTCTTGCTGAATTCTTGTTTAATGACGAAGATGCAATAATAAGAATTGATATGTCCGAATACATGGAAAAACATAACGTAGCAAGGCTTGTCGGTGCTCCTCCGGGATATGTAGGTTACGAAGAAGGCGGCCAGCTTACAGAAGCAGTTAGACGTAAGCCATATTCCGTAGTACTTTTTGATGAAATCGAAAAGGCTCATCCTGACGTTTTCAATCTAATGCTTCAAATATTTGATGACGGACGTTTGACTGACTCAAAGGGCAGAACTGTTGACTTCAAAAACACTGTTATAATTATGACAAGCAACATTGGAAGTGAAATTATACTTGAAGATTCTCTTAATAATGCAGGCGGTAATTTTGACGAAACAAAAGAAAAAGTTATGGCAGTTATGAGAGAACGTTTCAAACCGGAATTTCTAAACAGGGTTGATGAAACCATCTTCTTTAAGGCTCTTACAATGCAGCAGCTGTCAGCCATAGTAGATATTCAGATGGCTCATTTGAAAAATCTTCTTGCGGACAGAAATATTACATTTGAAATCACAGACGATGCAAAAGAACTCCTGGCAAGACGAGGTTTTAACCCTATTTACGGAGCTAGACCGCTTAAGAGAGTAATAAGACAGATGGTTGAAAATCCGCTTTCAAAATTGTTATTATCACAGAAATTCATTGAAGGCGACAAGATTAAAATCGATGTCAAAGATGACGAAATTGTTTTTGAGAGGGCTTAAAAGCCCTCTTTTTTATACACACATTTGCATTACATTTGGCAAATAAGAATGATACTTTGTTAACATCGGCTGCATCCTATTAGCATATGTAACGTGGTCATTATCTACAGATACCCATTCACCTCTGTTAACCCCTTCCTGAAAACCTACTGTTTTGACTAAATCGGCGTTTGATTCATTGTTTAAAAGGAAGAAATTTTTATTACCAACGGTATCATTATAGGTTAAGCCTAAAGCATAAAAGTCTGGCATATTCTTTGCAACTTTAGTTAAATCATGCTGACAATCAGGTGTTTGAATATGTTCTATATATTTGTATATAGAAAAATTCTTTTCATGGTTATAGTAACATAACGGTGCTGAATTTCTGCTTCTATTATATGTAAGATAAGAATCTATCTTTGCAAGCGTTCCTAGAGCAAAAGGATTATCCAGGCTTCTGCGCTCAGGAGTACTCATTTTTAAAACATATTTCTTTCCCTCCGGAGTAAATAATCCAAAAACATTTTTATCAGACTTTCCTTCGGTAAAATAAGCAAAATCATATTTTCGATAACCTATTGTCAGACTCTCTATTTTTTTCTTGTTTTTTACGCCATATTCCATCTGCTTGCTTAAATAATCAACAATTTGTGTCAAATCAGATGACGGAATCTCTTTTGGAATATTTCCAATTTCCAGATTTCTATTTCCCTTTAAAGCTTCATATTTTTTTATCAATACTTCACCCCGCCAATCCGGTCTAATCTTTAGTAAATCTTCAAGAGAATGTGCCTCATTAAATTTGCCATCAATAAATTTTGCATAACCTTTATTGTATGGACTGTTTATAAGAAACGGAAGCAGGTTTGGAGAGTTTGCCGGTAAAACCTGAGCTAATTTCTCAGAAATCTCCAGCGAATTTCGCGGATTATTAACAATACTGGTAAATAACTCTTTGCTCCTGTCAGATGTTTCCAAAATTGCATTCAAAAACTTTTCCATAACCTCTGGAGCTTCTTTTATTTTCAGAAAAGAGAAAATTGCAGGAGTATTGTCATGACGTATAAACCAATCGTAATCTGCCCACAATTTTGACATCGAGTTCCCACGAAAATTTATGTTTGCATATGAGGCTGGATATATATATATAGGGGATTTCGCGTTTTCATTATTTGATACCGGAGTGCTTGTTCCGGAATTATTACGTAATCTATTTTGTGTATAATTATATGATTTTATTGCTTGTATTTTCATTTTTGTTCTCCTGTTTTTACTATAAAACCAAACAAAATAGAAATTGTTACAACTACAATTAAAAGTTACAAATATTTACTTATGTTTTATTTTCACTTATAATTTAAAACATAGTATAAGCTTGTAAGGAGGGGGATATGAATTTAGACAAAGTTAAAGCAGCTGATATTGAAGTTGCAAATTATATTGAAGAAGAACTCAAAAGACAGCAGACAACCATAGAGCTTATAGCAAGTGAAAACTTTACCTCTCCGGCTGTAATGCAGGCTTGCGGAAGCGTTCTGACAAACAAATATGCTGAAGGAAAACCCCACAAACGTTACTACAACGGCTGTGAAGTTATTGATAAGATTGAAGAACTTGCTCAAAAAAGAGCCTGCGAACTCTTTCATATGGATCACGCAAATGTTCAGCCCCACTCCGGTGCTCAGGCAAATATGGCTGTTTTTGCAGCACTTCTGAAATGCGGAGATAATGTTCTCGGCATGGATTTATCTAACGGAGGACACTTAAGCCACGGGTCACCGGTTAATTTTTCCGGTATGTATTTTAACGTAAAAAGCTACGGCGTTGACGAAAACGGCAATATTGATTATGACGATGTTCGCAAAATGGCGTTCGAACATAAACCTAAATTAATAATTTGCGGCGCAAGCAACTATTCTAAGATTATTGATTTCAAAAAATTCAGAGAAATTGCTGATGAAGTCGGAGCTGTACTTTTAGCAGATATTGCACACATTGCAGGTCTTGTTGCAGGCGGCGTTCATCCGTCACCTGCTGGTTACGCCCAAATAGTTACAACAACAACACACAAAACACTTAGAGGCCCTAGAGGCGGAATTATTATGTGTGATGAACAATACGCTGCTGCTATCGATAAAGCCGTATTTCCAGGCATTCAGGGCGGACCTCTGGAGCATATTATTGCTGGGAAGGCTGTCGCTCTAAAAGAAGCTCTTTCTCCAGAGTTTAAAGAATATGCAAAACAAATTGTTAAAAATGCTGCTACTCTGGCTCAAGGTTTACTAGATGCCGGTATGGACATTGTGGGCGGTATGACAGAAAATCACTTAATGACTCTGGACTTGAGAAAAACAGGTAAGACCGGTAAAGATATGGCTAATGTTCTTGAAAGAGTTGGTATTACTGCAAACAAAAATACAGTTCCTAATGACCCTCAGAGTCCTTTTGTCACAAGCGGTATAAGATTGGGTGCTGCAGCAATGACTACGAGAGGTTTTGTAGAAGAAGATATGAGAGAAGTTGCAAGAATTATAGCAGAAGCCATTAAAAATTCTGACAACGAAGAAGTACTGGCTGAACTCAAAAAAGCTTCTCTAAAACTTTGTGAAAAATATCCGTTGTA
>ULSG01018180.1_pt1 | contig 89054 bp, 92 predicted proteins | sample 1956191 | NCBI WGS metagenome assembly ULSG01 (sample SAMEA4835703, study PRJEB28245) | human gut metagenome | biome: gut microbiome; material: fecal sample | place: Denmark | collected 2008 | reverse complement strand
GGCTCTTCCGAATATTGTATGTATGGTTGGGGTAATACTCCAGCTCATGTAAATTATCACATAATTTCAGATGATATTTTAATGAACGGAACTGTAGAACTAAAATGATATGACGGTATTAGTAAATGGTCAAGACCTTGACGCGTTTGGAGACTTGGAATCCTTTGAGGATTCCATTCAAGATATAGAGACAGTTACTATAGATAACTATACCTTTGAACCCTATTGTTCGCACAAAGAGATATGGGACTTTTATATTTGCTGGAACACCTATGATGAGTATGAACAACAAATATTGTGGCATTATGCAGAAGCTAGTGGACTACCTATTTTAGAAGTAGATAGTATAGCTGAAGACGCCTTTGATAACTTTTTTGGAATTTATAGTACTAATGCAGAAGCAGGTGAGGAATTGCTAAAGTTGTCTATTAAGGATTATTGTTTTGTAGAACATCTCTTCGACGATGAAATATTAAACTTAATCGCAGTTAACAATTTAATAGAAGATGAGGATTACTACTTTTATATTTAACAATTAATATGGAACTGACACTAGAAGAAGCCTTGAAGGGGAAAGCAACAAGAATTAAAAATAAAGATTATTTTGAAACTAAGGCATATTTAGAACCATTTATAGAACGTATGTCCAAGTTTACTGATGATTTTAGAATCAATGCAGTACTTCCTGATCAGATTACTAAGACTAAGACTGGTGAAATTGATATGGATGATATTACATTTAATAGAATGTGGATTCAAGCAGTATTGCCTGGAGAGTTTGCGTTCAATAACCATCAAGAAGTGGTCGGAATGGTATATGGATTGGATGTAAGAAAACCTATTGTAAAAATATATAGAGGTGGACTTAATATGGCTTGTACTAATTTATGTATATTTCAGCCAGAGGAGTTAAATGTTCAAGAACTAGAACCAGAGCGTCCCATTGATTTCTCTCCCATTAAACGGATTATGGAACATACTTGTGAAATGAAAGCTTATCTAGAAAGGTTGGACAATACTGAATTTGTTCGAGATAAGCAATCTATTGAAAGAGAACTAGGAAGATGGGTAAACAATTCTATTGTAAAGTCCTATGATAATGGATTTGGGAAAGTAAAATTAGCTACCTCTCTAATTATTGACGCTTATAAGAATTTATTCATAAACGAGGAGTCTGATTACTTTATTGAAGAAAATACTCCAGTTTCTATGTTCACTGTATATAACTCATTCACTGATCAAATTTGTAACAAGGATAAGGATATAATGAATAAAGCTGAGAAGACTTTATTGTTGAAAAACGTATTAGAATTTTAAGTATGCATAGAGAAATATATACAACATTATTGAATATTCTAAGACAAAAATGGAATTGTAAAAATCCTTTAAATACAACTTTTCTATAAAGTTGATCGCTCGTGAAGTATTTTGTATAACTCTTTAAAATATACATTTCAAGTAATTATTGAAGATAAAACTGTAAAATTCGAAACCTTGAAATATAAAATGAGTAAAGAAGAGACTAAACTACTATCTACAGCTATAGAAGTAGCAAGAGAAGAGTGTTCCTATTTAGCTTTAGAAGAGGTTAAGGACTTACTAAAATTTGTTAATATAAGATAAGCAATTTATAAGCTTTAAAATTCTGGTAGTATTAAATAAGTTTGTAATTTTCAAATAAATTTATTATCTTTGCAGAACTTAATAGCAGCCTATCTATTAAGAGATAAATCAAATTGAAAATTATATAACTTATTTAGAGTAAAATTATGTTAGTTATTAAAAGAAACAAGAGTGTAGAAAATTTTGACTGGAAGAAGGTTGAAAAAGTTATTGTAAAGGCATTTAATGCTGTCAATGAACCTATTAATCAAGCTACTTTAAATGAAATCAGAGATGAACTATCTTTTAATAGTATTACCAGTGTAGAAGAAATTCAAGACCAAATTGAATATGCTTTAATGACATTGGACTACTGTAATGTAGCCAAAGCATTTATACTTTATAGAAATAAACAGACAGAAAATAGAGTATTAGACCAAAAAGTAAAATTCATTCATGATTACACTAACGCAAGTAATGCAGCCACTGGAAGTAGATTTGACCCAAATGCTAATGTTACAGAAAAGAATGTAGCCACTTTAACCGCAGAACTATACAAAGGGGATATTATAAAATTAAATAGAGCTAGACTAGCAGATAAAATTAGAGAGCTTTATGGGGAAGATTTGGCTAAAGAGTATATTAGACAGTTAGAATCTCACGAACTATATAAACATGATGAAACTAGTATTATGCCATATTGTGTGGCAATTACTATGTATCCATTTCTTTTAAATGGTTTACAGGGTTTAGGAGGATTATCTGCAAAACCAAAGAATCTAGATTCCTTCTGCGGAATATTTATTAACTTGTGTTTTGCTGTAAGTTCTCAATTTGCGGGAGCTTTAGCAACTGGTGAGTTTTTAATGTATTTTGATTACTTTGCTCGTAAGGAGTGGGGCGATGATTATTATAAATATTCTGATGCCAACTGTCAAATGAGATTTGAATCTGATACCACACTGGAAGGAGCACAGTTAGATCCTATAAATTCTGCTAGACTTACTGAAACCAGAACAATAGAAAAAGTGATCGAACAGAAATTCCAACAAATAGTGTATTCTATGAATCAACCTGCTGCTGCAAGAGGATTTCAAAGTATTTTCTGGAACATAAGTTATTTTGATAAGAATTACTTTGATGGAATGTTTGGAGATTTCTATTTTCCGGATGGGACACAACCAAAATGGGATTCCCTTAACTGGCTCCAGAAGAAATTTATGAAATGGTTCAACAAAGAAAGAACTAAAACTATTCTAACATTTCCAGTAGAAACTATGGCTTTATTAACAGATGGGGAAGATGTAGTTGATAAAGAATATGCTGATTTTACTGCTGAGATGTATGCAGAAGGGCATTCTTTCTTTACTTATATGTCCGACTCTGCTGATAGTTTATCAAGTTGTTGCAGATTAAGAAATGAAGTAACTGAAAATCAGTTTAGTTATTCCTTAGGAGCGGGAGGCATTGCTACTGGATCTAAATCAGTAATGACTTTAAATATTAATAGACTTGTGCAGGATGCCGTCAATAAAAATTTGAATATCCTTAATTATCTTAGAGAACAAGTCAAAAAAGTTCATAAGTATCAGAGGGCATATAATGAGTTACTTAAAGAGTACTTAAAAGGAGGACTATTGCCAGTATACAGTGCAGGATTTATTTCTTTAGAGAAACAATATTTAACTGTTGGTATTAATGGAGTAGTTGAAGCTGCAGAATTTTTAGGAATTGAAATTAGTGACAATCCTATGTATAAAGAATTTATACAATCCTTGCTAAACGTAATAGCTACTGAAAATAGAAGAGCTAGAACAAAAGAGCTGATGTTTAATACGGAATTTGTGCCAGCAGAAGGATTAGGAGTTAAACATGCTAGATGGGATAAAGAAGCTGGGTATGTTGTTCCTAGGGATTGTTATAATTCTTATTACTACAAAGTAGAAGACACCAGTCTTAGTGTTCTTGATAAGTTCAAACTTCATGGACATGATTATGTTAAATATCTTGATGGCGGTTCTGCACTTCACATGAATTTAGAAGAACATTTAAGTAAAGAACAATATCGCAATCTATTAAAAGTAGCAGCTTCTAACGGAACTAACTATTTTACTTTCAATATTCCTAATACAATTTGTAATGACTGCGGACATATTGATAAACGTTATTTAAAAGAATGCCCTACTTGTGGAAGCAAGAATGTTGACTATGCTACTAGAATTATTGGATATTTGAAAAGAGTTTCTAATTTCTCAGAAGCAAGACAAGTAGAAGCTAGTAAACGTTTTTATTATAATGCAAATAAAGAGTAGTGATGCTTAAATATACAAACACAGAGGTAGTTTTTCAGGAAATACCTGATGAAACTACTTTAGCAATAAATATCTCAAATTGTCCATGCCATTGTAAGGGCTGTCACAGTTCTTACTTGGCAGAGGATATTGGAGAACCCTTAACTGAAAGGGAACTAGAGAAACTTATTAAAGAAAACAAGGGAATTACTTGTATTTCTTTTATGGGTGGAGATTTAGATCCAAAAGAAGTAGATAGGTTAGCACAACACGTCCCACACTGTTACGGCGGAGAAGAACTCTTAGTAGCTTGGTACAGTGGACGACAAGAGCTTAGTAAAGATATTGATTTGAAGAATTTCAATTATATAAAGCTTGGACCATATATAGAAGAACTAGGGGGTCTGAAAAGTAGTAATACTAACCAAAAACTTTATAAAATTGTAGATGGAGAAATGATAGATATAACTAGTAGATTTTGGAAAAATGTTTGACTTCAATCTAAAGCCTAAAGTTCAGAAAGTAAATTTCGGAGAGGAACAGCTACGAGCGCTGTCCCTCTTAGAAGAATTTACAAAAAGTGACCAGACCACTACCACACTATCTGGTAGTGCTGGCACTGGAAAAACTTCTTTGGTAATAGAGTATTTAGATTATTTAGATGATAAAGGAATACCGTATATTCTTGCAGCTCCAACACATAAAGCTAAGCTAGTGCTAGAGGCACTTACTGGTCAAGGAGCATTTACAGTACATCAATTATTATCTCTACAACCTAATCTTGATATATTTGAGTTAGATTTTAGAGAATTGGATTTCTTTTCTAATTCTGACGCATACAATCACCCAAATCAAATCCCATATAAAGGAGTTATTATTATAGACGAAGCATCTATGATAAACGACGATTTGTTTGAGTTTATTATAGATTGTGCTAGAAAGAGTGAGTCTAAAGTTGTGTGGGTAGGAGATGAAAAGCAGCTTCAGCCTGTAAAGAGTGACAAATTATCCAAGGTGTTTTCTTTAGACAATAAGATACTATTAACCAAAATATATCGACAGAAAGAAGACTCTCCTGTGCTTGATGTATTATCAGAGTTACGAGAACATTCTCTTAATAACTTTGAACCATGTAAAGGGACGGAGGATTCTATATATACGTTTGTAAATGCTATGGACTTTATGAGATCTTCCAAGGACATTTTAAAGGAAACTGTAGCAACTGGAAACGTATTAAATGCAAAAATATTAGCTTTTACTAATGCGAGGGTTAAAGCTCTTAACCAGGCTTCAAGGAAACTTATATTTGGAGAAGACTTCAAAAATGAGTTTAATTTGGGAGAAATACTAACTGGGTATGACAATTTTCAATATGATTCAGTCCAGTTTTATAATTCTTTGGATTATATTATTAGAAATAATCCCATTAAAGAGAAAAAAATACTCCCATATCTAACTAAGCCTTTAAATGGCTTCACTTTAAGTTTATATGATACTGTATATAAAAATGTAAATAAAGTATTTGTATTATCTAGAGATAATGATCCAAACGATATTACTAATCTAGCCAAATTGTTAGAGCAAACTCGACAACATGCAGTATTATTGAAAAAATCTGGTAAATCATCTAACTTAATGTGGGGCAAATATTACACTCTAATGGGAAGTTTTGCTACTACCTTTGATTTGTTCTGTGATAACAGAGTTATTAAAAAGAAGACCTTTGATTATGGGTACGCCTTGACGGTACATAAGAGTCAGGGTTCATCATTCAACACTGTATTTGTAGATATTGCTAATATTAACGCGTGTTCAGATGAAGAAGTATTGCGACAATTGCAATATGTAGCTATTTCCAGAACTAAAGGCGATGTTTATTTACTAGTATGATACTTAAATTTATATACTCCGACCCCACTCAAAAAGATGTTTTTGAGCAACTTAAAAACCTACATAAGGATATAACCTGTGTAGGATACGATTATAACCATTTTAAAGAGAAGAAAGATGCTTTTAAGGTAATGAATTTCTGCGGTACTAAACTAGTTCCATTTTGTGCCATCTATAATGACAAAAAGGAAGTAGTTAAAGCATTTTATTCAGAAGTTTCTGAATGTACGTTTAACAACATTAATAATTATTTAAATGATAAATTCTGTTATAATTCAGCCAGTAATTAAATTGGATACCTATCCTTGTTTAAAATCGTATAATAAAATTATAGTACTATTCACAAATAACAATACAGGAACTTGCGTACATAGCGATGATCCAGATGTATGTGTTGGAGCATATTCAAACGACTGGAGAGAATCTGAATTTATATCGTTTAATGGAAAAATTATATTAAAAAATGAATAAAGTACTTATACTTCCCGATATTCATGGGAGAACATTTTGGAAATACGCTTTAGAGCATATTGATGAATTTGATAAAGTAATCTTTCTTGGAGATTATCTTGATCCTTATCCACATGAGGGAATTACTTTTGATGAATCTGTAGAAAATTTTAAAGAAATTCTAGAATTTAAAAAGAACAATATAGACAAAGTTGAATTACTTATAGGTAATCACGATTGTCATTATATCTGGTTAGATTTTATGAATTGCAGTCGTTTAAATAAATCCAGAATGAGAGAAATGAATAAGCTCTATAATGATAATTGTGAGTTATTCAGGACAGCTTATTTACTTAATGATAAATATTTATTTTCTCATGCTGGAGTATATAAAGAATGGTTAGCAGTAAACTCTATAGAATTAAATGATTTTCTTGATAAGCCTATTTCATTTTGGAATGGGACTTACAATGCATTTCTAGAGGATCTCAGTTATTACCGAGGAGGGAATAATCTAGTAGGAAGCATTGTGTGGGCTGATATAAGAGAGTCTTTAACTCAACCTCTTTTAGATGGTTATTATCAAATAGTAGGGCATACTCAAATGGAAGAGTTTCCATATCTTACTAATTCTATAGCCTGTCTGGATGTTAGGAGACCTTTTGTGTTAGATTTAGATAAAGAAATTATTACAAATATTAACGGAATAGAATATAAGATATATGATTAAATGTACACCCAAGCCAGTAAAAAGAGGAGCTATTCAATTTGGACCTCATAGTCTTTCAGAAATAATTGACACCATAGGACCCGATAATATGGACGACCATATGGGACAGTCTTTAGTTAATACTAAAAGACACGGGTGGCAAAATGTCAATTATGGAGATTACTTGGTATTTGATGAAAGCAACAGATTATTAAAGGTATTAAGAGCAGATGATTTTAAAAATAATTACTTAATACAAGAATAATATGAAAAAAATTCCAGTTCAAGTTTATAACCAGTCTAGTAACAAACTTCCAGCTTATGAAACAACATTAGCATCAGGAATGGATGTAAGAGCAGATTTTTCTAGAATTACAGAAACTAATCTATTAAAAACAAAAGGTGAATGTGAATTTATCTTTGAAGCGGGTGTAGAAGACATGGAACATGATCACCCAGCTATGTTAAAGTTAGGAGTAGGTTCTAGAGCATTAATCCCAACTGGATTATTTGTAGCTATACCAGAAGGTTACGAAATTCAGGTAAGACCTAGAAGTGGTTGGGCTATTAAACATGGAATTACTGTATTAAATACTCCTGGATGTGTAGATGCTGATTACAGAGGAGAAATTGGAGTTATTTTAATCAATAATGGACTTGAACCAGTATGGATCGAAGATGGAGAGCGTATTGCTCAATTGATAATAAATGAAACTCCTCAAATTGAATGGGTTCCTGTAGAATCTAAAGATGAACTTGGAAAAACAGATCGCACCGGAGGATTTGGACATACTGGAATGCAATAATTATGGAGCAAGACTATTTAATATCTAAGGACAGTAAAGGAAAAATAAGAGTAGTAAACATATCTTATGATTGGGATAAAGACTTAAATGGATATGTTATTAGAAGATTTACAAGTCAGTATGGAGGAAAGATTACTACTCAACCTATAATTCTTGTAGATAAAGGTAAAGGAATTGGAAAAGCCAGAAGAACAGTATCAGAACAAGCTAAATTAGAGTACGATTCTAGGGTAAATAAATATATGGATAAGGGATATAAAAAACTCCCTAAATCCATAGATTTGTATACAAAGGAGGAGTTAGACGCTTTGTTACCGGAAGAAACTACTGACTCTGAGGGAAACTTAAAACCTATGCTAGCAAAGGACTTTCACGATGTAGCTACATCTGTCTTAGAAAAACAATGGTGGTATGCTAGTAGAAAAATTGACGGTGTAAGATGTTTAATGTTTGTAAAAGATGGAGAGATACATACTTCATCAAGAGGAGGTAAAAATTATGATAATTCAACATATCATATTACCTGCAACCCAAAACTTAAAAAATTTATGTTGGACAATCCCACACTTATCTTAGATGGTGAGTTGTATGTTCACGGATATTCTTTACAAACATTAAGTGGGTTAGCAAGATTGAAGAAAGAAACCGATAAATGTGATGAATTACAATATTATATATATGATGTAGTAGATACTAACAAAACATTCGAGGAGCGTCTTGAGATTCTTGACCATATAAAGGATGAACTCCAACTTGATTTTGAACCTAATAAGACATTCGAAGATGGAGATTTGCAAATTCAAATGGTTCCCCATGTCAAAGTAGAAGGCTGGGTTCAAATAAAGAAAATTCATGATTCCTATGTAAAAGAAGGATTTGAAGGAGCAGTTATAAGACGTCCGGACAAAAAGTATGGAGTCAATAAACGAACCAATGATATGGTTAAGGTAAAAGAGTATCAAGATGGAGAATTTAAAATTATTGGATTCTCTGAAGGGCTCAGACCAGAAGATATGGTATTCGTCTGTGTAACTGAAGATGGAAAAGAGTTTGAAGCAAAGCCTATTGGTCCTAGAGAGTTGAAGCATGAATATTTAGAAAGAATGAGTGAGATTGTTGGTAAAATGGCAACTGTAAAATACTTCAGTTTTTCTGACGGAGGAACTCCGACACAACCAGTACTAAAATGTATAAGGGATTATGAGTAAAATAAAATGTGCTATTGATGTATCAAACAAGTTAGCTGAATATGTAGTCACAGCTACTGATAAATGCCTTAAGCTTGATGAACAAGAGTACATGCATGACAGTTTGTTTGAAAAGTTATTTGAAATATTCAGGAATTACGATAGTAAGACTTTAGAAACACTTAATAAAAATTTATAATGGACAGTTTAGTTGGAAAATATTTTGACTTCGGTCAAGCTCTGGAATTTCTCAAGCAAGGTATTTCAGTGACCAATGAGTTATACAATGACAAATTTAGGTTCGAACTAATAGATGGAATTGTATATCTCACGAATTATGTTAGTGAATTTGGAAATGAATTTTTTGATGTTGATGGAGAACATGCTTATTTAGAAGAATTAGATTCAATAAGTATGGAGGACATCATGAATGAACGTTGGTATATTTATGAATCTTAAGTTTAGAAAGTATAGTCATGGAGGAAGCTACTCTGAAGAGGAGTTGCTCCTTCCAGACAATACTACCTTGTCTACTATTAATATTATTTACAGTAGCTATAGAGTGTATAAAAAAGGCGACACAGAAGAATGGACTAACGATTATATTATAACGTGTGAGTTCTCTAAAGAAGTAAAAGCTCGTCTAGAGGAATCCTATGCAGAAATATTATTTTATACTGATAATGCTATAGTTGCAATATTGTCAGAAGTTTACATTACAAGTAATTTCGAAACAATTCCTTTAAGTAATTTGAATAATATTTTAGATGGGCTATTCTTCGAATTTCAAGAAGACAATGACACAGAATTATCAAAGTTATACAGGGAGTGTGATATAGAAACATACGTTAAGGAAGCTAACACATACCTGAATATAGTTATGGAAATTCTTAGACCTATGAGGTTTACTGAAAACGGTATATTAATGTCCAGAGTATGTTTCTATACATCATTCTATTTTGAGGACTTTCCTAGAATAGAAATAGATACCCTCCCATATAAAGCTCTTAGAAGGCTTAAAATATCTAAAAAGGAAAACATAAAAGAAATTTATCAAAAGAGAGTAAACAAAATATATGACGAAGTTTCTCTAATTGATAGTTATACTCAAACAAATTAAAAATAATATAGAAAATGAATATTTCAAGAAGCGACAAATTCAATCAAAATTATGCTTGTAAAATTGTTGAATTAAATGAGTTCAGACCCCATTGTAATCCAGAAGTGACTAGGTTAAAAGTCGCCAGAGTAGATGGATTTGACATTATAGTCGGAATTGATACGGAGAAAGGGCTATATATTTATTTTCCTGTAGGATGCGCAATTGATCCAGAGTTTTTAAAATTAAATAATTTGTTTAGAGACAAAGATAAGAACTCTGACCCAGAAGCAAAACCTGGATTCTTTGAAGATAATGGACGAGTAAAAGCAATTATGCTTAGAAAGGAGAAAAGTCAAGGATTTGTTATTCCTATATCATCTTTAAATGGTTACATATCAAGCAGTTTAGAAATACAGAAAAGTGATATTGGAGTAGACTTCGACGTTATTGATGGTAAGCAAATTTGTAAGAAGTATATAGTTAAAATAGCAAGAACTCCTGGAGCTCCTGGAAGTGCTAAACCTAGAAAAGGTAAAACTCCAACTATTGACTTAGTGGAAGATCAGTTTAGATTCCATGTTGATACAATTCTCTTAAGAAAAGTTCCAAATGTAATTAAACCAGACTCGTTAATTAGTATTACTTCTAAATGGCATGGGACTAGTGGTATTTCAGCTAATTTGTTACAGAAGATTCCTACTAAAGAAAACTTCTTTAAAAAGATTAGTAGAAAGTGGTTTACTAACAACCCTGAACCATATAAAGAAGAATACCGAGACTTATGTTCTTCTAGAACTGTAATTAAATGTCCTGGAGTAGGAGGTGGATATTATGGGGTTGATATTTGGAATATTGCTCATGAGGTTATCAAACCTTCCCTATCAAAGGGTTTAACAGTATATTACGAAATTGTAGGGTTTCTTCCAACTGGAGGATATATTCAGAAAGGATATGATTACGGGTACGTTCCGCCAAAATCAGGAGAATCGTTTGAGTATGGAAAGCATTTTGGTATTAGAGTATATCGAGTAACATATACTAATGTATCTGGTTCAGTCTTTGAGTTCTCAGCTAGACAAGTACAGCAATGGTGTGAAAGAAATTCCTTAGATCCAGTAATTCAATTATATTATGGATATGCCAAAGATTTGTATCCTAGTCTAGATCCTGCTAATCATTGGAATGAGAACTTTATTGAGGCTCTAGCTAATGATAAAAGGTTCTATATGGAATTAGACAGCCCTGATTGTATTAACAATGTGCCACACGAAGGAATTGTAGTGCGAAACGAAACTTTAAACATTGATGTCTATAAACTCAAATGCTTTAGATTCTTGAAAAAGGAAGATGAAGCTATGGATAGAGGTGAGATAGACATAGAAACTGAATCATAAAGTGAAATTTAAGCTTGAGTATATAATGGAAGTGGATGATTTCGAACTGTTGGAATTGGTTAATGACTATCAAGAGCGTTGCGAGGTACCCACTTTCAATACATTAGACGACATTCCAGAGGCTCTAATGATAGAAGCCTTATATGAAGCTAATTACATAGAAGATGAGATTAATGATTATATGATGGTAGAAGACATCAGTATTTCTAAACTTGCTAAATAATGAAGAGGTTTCTAATACACGTTAGCACATATTGGTGCGGTATGGATAACACTTTCAGAGCAGAAGCTGAGAGTGAACTTGAGTTAGATGAAATAGCCGACCAGTTAGCTTATGATAACTTCCAGTCTTATGGATGTGAGGCTGATATAGCAGAAGAGGAAGGCTATGACCCAGATGAAATGGAAGATTCAGACTGGGATAAGTTGTGGGAGACGGTAGATGAATCTCAGTACTATAATTTCACTATTGAAGAGTTCGAAGGTGACGACGAAGAGTGGGAAGAGTATGGAGGAGAAATTTATGGAAAAGACAACTAGAAAGTTGAATGATTTATTATCGCAATTTCTATCACTCAGAAATGAAGTTTCCGAAATTGCAGATAAAACTGCTGATGCTGTATTTGATTCTGTTGAGTCTGGAGACATAACTAAAGAGGAAGCGCTGACCATACTGACAGATAATAAGCTATTACCTGTAGCAAATTGGATATGTCTTCCTAATTTTATGGATGACTGTGATTATTTTAATACATATTCAACTATCTATTATATGGATTATATGTATCCACAGAATTTTGGGAATCATGAATATGCTAGTTGGTCTGAAATGTCTTACGAAGAAGGCATTAATGAATTATATGACTTCGTTAAAGAGAATAGAGTAATTGGTTATAGATGATTGGTGATTTTAAGTTTTATGAAGTAGGAGGTAAGATACGTGATGAACTCCTAGGTCTTACTAATAAGGATGTGGATTATGTTGCTGTACCTACTGACGAGCTGTTCAAACATGGGTACACAGCAGAACAGATGTTCACTATATTACTTGACTATCTTCATTCTAAGAAGTTTGAAGTGTTCTTAGTAACTGAAGATTGCTATACTATACGTGCTAAGTTTCCAGAAGGATATAAGTATCAAGGTGTTGCAGACTTTGTAATGGCTCGTAAAGAAGTAGGATATATTCCAGGTACTAGGAGTCCTATAGTAAAACCAGGTAATCTATATGATGATTTATCACGTAGAGATTTTACTATTAATGCAATGGCTAAAGACCCTGATACTGGAAAAATCATTGATTACTTTGATGGAAAGAGAGACTTAGCACATATGTGTCTTAGAACTCCACTAGACACTGAGACAACTCTCAATGACGATCCTTTAAGAATCCTTAGGGCAATTAGGTTTAAAATTACTAAAGGTTTTTTGTTTGACTCTGATTTAGACGCTTGCATCATGTATTATCCTTATGAGGAAAAAATGAAAGTAATATCTGAAGAAAGAGTTAGAGAAGAGCTTGTTAAATGTTTCAAACATTCTACTTACAAGACTCTACAGGTGTTAGAAATTTATAACTCTCTTAGAGATTATATTTTTAAATATACTAATTTGTGGCTTAAGCCGACTAACGAGAAGTAAATATGTATTGTATATTATCTAATGCAAGACTTTCTGAGGAATTGAAGAACTTCCCAATAGTTAGAGAAGTTTCTTTCCCTGATATAGCAGAAATTAGGAAGAATACAGGCTTAGGTGTTTATCTATGTAAGCTTTTAGCTCAGCGAAGCAAAAGTACAGAAGAGGCAACAAATTTATTAAACAAAGCTTTTTTAAATATTAAGAATGGAAAAATACAAAATACCTAATGATTATGAACTTGATGGGTTAGCAGAAGATTTTGTGTGCTCTACAAATGATGATGAACTCCCTATAAAAGAGGAGATCTTAACTGAAGAATGTTTAAAGGAATTCCTTAAAGACAGAGGTTATGCGTTTGTAAAAGAGCAAATGAGTGACTTTATAGATTATATACTGCTTAGCTCTGATGCCGCTTATAAACAGATAAGGGATAATGCAATTAGTGAGTTTAGAGAATCATTAAACAGAGCTATTTCAGATGCGAGTTGGGTATTATGTGATGAGGACAAATTGAAGATTATGATTGAAGTAGCTAGTGAGTTTTGTTATACATAATGGAGAACGACATTGATACTAACGAATATTATGCTTCTTATCATGTAAAAGGATGGTTTGATTGTTGCTGGGTAATTCCAAAAATAAGGCTTCCGAAGCATATAGGCAGAGGGTATCTCAGTGGAATGATAGATAATAACGAAATTAAGGGCATAATAAAAGAAAGCAACTGGGCTAAATATAGCTCAGTAGATATTGACGATATAGAAATATTAAATGTATATAAAAGGAAAATATGAAATTAGAAAATCTTGATGATAATATTAAAAAGTTATTTTTCTCTCTCATATATGAAACTCCAGCTGTTATAACGAACCATTGTAGTCTAATTTATAATGTAGGTGGAGAATTGGTTAAGATATGGTGGATAATAAAGAGAGAAAGTCATTTAAAATCCCAGTCATGTGACTTATATGGCAAACATCCTTTTAATAGAACAAAAGTGGTTCCTATGGGATGGCTTGGTAATACATGGAGTATTGACAATAGCCCAGAATTGGATGGATATACATTCTATATAGATACCCCTATATGCCAATTCAGAGTTCCAGAACTATCAAGGCAAGAGTTAGTTGATATTCAGGAACAAATTGAATATCATTTTGAGAAGTTTATTCCTAATTACCTTAAAAAGTTAATAGATACTCCTACTTGTGATTATGGGGAAGTAATACCCAAAAATAGATATAATGATTGGGAGGTTAAGAAATGATCATAGAGTATTACAAAGAAATGAGCTATGAAATTGATATACCTAAATTAACAAAGGTATTTCGAGATGATATAGGAGTAGAAAAATTCAATTCTGAAGACGTTGATGATTTGATAACTTATTTTGGAGATAATACATTATATTACCTGGAAAAATATGGGTTTAATGACACTGATTGTCTAGAAGATTATACTCTTGATCTTATAACTGAAGAGGTTTATAAAATACTAAAATTATGGAAGCAAGAAAATTAATTATTTGTAGAGGTATTCAAGGATCCGGTAAGTCAACTTGGGCCAAACAGTGGTGTCATGAAGACCCAGAGCATAGAATTAGGTTTAATAACGATGATATTCGTAATATGTTAGGAGACTATTGGGTCCCTAGTAGGGAGAAGGTTGTTACCTCAACTTATCATACTGTGCTAGCTTATAGTATGGGAGAGGGTTATGATATTGTAGTTGATAACATGAATCTTAACCCTAAAACTTGTGCTGAGTTAGAGAAAATAGTTAAAGACTTTAACGAGAATTATACCTACGATTGGAAGTATAAAGTTGAATACAAAGACTTTTTTATTCCAGTTGAAGAGTGTATTCGTCGTGATGCTATGAGACCTAATCCTATCGGAGAGAAAGTTATTCGCGACACTTGGAAAAGGTATAGAAATCTTGTCATTCATGAAGAAGTAATGAAGGTAGTAGACAACATGAACAAGATGGAGGATTCGTATAGCCATAATAAAGAAAATGCCATTATAGTAGATATGGACTCTACTCTTTGTTTCAATACTACTAAAAGACCTTTCTGGGGAGACGGTGCAGCAGAAGGTATGCTAACTGATATTCCAAATAAGCCTATATGTGACTTAGTTCAAATTATGCATATGCAAAACTTTAAGATACTTATTGTAACAGGAAGAGAAGGTGCTCCAGATATTATGGAAGCTACTAAAACTTGGCTAAAAGATCACTATATTCCTTATGATGATATATTCTTTAGACCATATAAAGATTACAGCAAGGGTGCTCCAACTAAAGAGAAAATCTATAAGGAAAAAATCGAATCTAATTACAATGTATGGTTTGTACTAGACGATAACTATAAATGTGTGCAAATGTATAGAGATTTAGGTTTAACTGTGTTACAACCTAATGAAGGAAAATTTTAATTTATGATTACATTAAGTGAAGATGATGTTAGTGGGACAACTGATTGAAATACTGAAACAATTTGATTTTGATAGAGAGGTTAGAATACACACTCTTCAAGGTGAAAATGTAGAAGTAAATGGATATTTTATACAGAAGGATCTGAATGATCCTTCATTTTATTTAACGGATTTAGACGTAATGCCTAGAGAATAGAACAAATGAAAATAGCTGAACAACTTAATGACACACTTCGCAGACTCTGGGAAGATTGCAAAGTAAAGAAATTAAATGAAATATTAAAGGGAATAGAAGGTATTTCTAATGAACAAGTACTTTCTGTTTTACAAGGAGAAAAGAATTTTTATGATACTGATGATGGAGGATTATTGTTGGAAGACTCTACTCCAGAAGAACATCTTAGTATTGAGTCGGTACTGAATAATTTTAAATATCAGTATGAAGATCTCGCATCTAGAATAGTATCCTATAGTTTTGGCATGCGTGAAAACTATAATGAAGATGATTATGAAGGATTCTTGCATTACTGGAGACTGCTGAATAACTATACTGGATCTCTTATAAGGTTACAGGAAAATTATAAAGAATTTGTTGAGCTAACTGGAATAGACGAAATTCAACCCAAAGAAATATTAAAGGAAGTTTATAATGAACTTAAAGAAGACGAAGACGAAGGCTCCTATAAAAATGTGAACGATTATTGGTTACATACTCTTAATTTTAGCCATTTACATGTTAAGAATCTACTAGTACTAGAAAAAAATTATTTAGCACTGGAGATTATGAAAGTAACAGGTTCTAACGGTATGGAGTTACTTCTGAAATATAAACAAGCTCAGAGAGAAGCTGACAAAGCTAGAGGTAACAAAATATTTTCAGAGGATATAATGAACTGTATATGGAATAGTGGATGGCTCTCTCCATCTGGAGAATTTTATGGATGTCCAGACTTAAGTCATGTAGAATTCACTAAAAAATTAGTAGAATGTTTAAACATAAGCGATGTTTGTGATAATAACTATGATAGAGCTTTGGAATTAGATGGATGGATTAAATTTTCTTCAGGCAGATGGTTATACATGGAAGAAGATTTTAAACCATCTAAAGCTCAACTGCAAATTATATTCAAATGGGCGCATGATAAAGCTGATGATTTTAGAGTATATCTAGGAGACGAGTTTGTTAACTTAGATGTACTTCAATGTAAAATTAATTCTGCAGAATAATGATTGAGGATTCTATTTTGGAAGAAGCTATAAACTGGTTAGAATCACTAGAACGCGAAGCATGGCATGAAGTTTACAGGATTGATAAGGACAATTTTGAAGACGATTATCTAGAATCCAAATCAAGGGCGGCTAAAATAAGTAATTATATAAATTGTATTAAAGAGGAAATATATGGATAAGAGTTTAGATTTTCATAAGTTAAGAAAGCCTTTCTATTTAGATAACGACACTTTACTTGTTAGAACTCCTTCTGCAAAACATATGAATACTAGTCATGCGGAATGGTTTAGTTCAGAGGGAATTCCATACTTACATACCGTTAGAGGATACTACATGCCTTCTTATGATGGAAGTGAAGAATATTTAATGATATATTCCAACGATTTTGAAATACCTAATATCATTTGTAATATATTCATCTATTTATTTGATTATTTTCCTAATGTCAAATGGATAGGTGTTGGGTGTAATAAAGGTAAGATTGGAGAAATTTGGTCACCAAAACTAAAAATTTATAGAGACAATGTCTAATAGCTTTTCTGAATGGTTAGAAAGTAATTATAATAAAGAAGAATTATTAGGGGATGTGCAGGAACTACGTCTTAATAACTGTGTGTATGCAGATCATGATGAGTTTGAAAGAGGAGAGTGGAGTACTTGGGACGAGTACATAGACGAAGTGGCAGGAGCTAGTTTTGGTTATTCAGAAATATTCGAAGAATTAATTGATGTATATAAAGAGCAAGGTGGGGAGGTAACTGATGATTTAAATTCACTATACTGTGACTTTATAGACTTTTTAACCTTAACATAATGGAAATATTTTTAATTTTATTGTTATCAGTATTTATAATTCCTCTATGTTATCTAAAGGGAATAAAGAAGGGCATAGATTCTGTAACGTGGGATCTATACATTAATAAAAAATTATCGGAGGAAGATATAAGTAAATATAAGGAAGATACTTACATAATGACCACTTTTATTAAATAAATTTATAATTGATCTACTTAGTAAGTAATCAAGCTGAGTTGTTTAAATCTGACAGGTATTCTAAAATTTCTGTAGAAAAATCTTTAGAAATTATGGATTCCTGGAAGGTTGTACAACTAGATACTGAAACCGAAGGATTAGACGTATATACTAAGAGATTATTAACTGTGCAGTTTGGTATAAGGGATATTCAAATAGTTGTAGATTGTACTAGTATAGATATTTTACAGTATAAATCTTTCTTAGAATCCGATAGAGTATTTCTGGGATGGAATTTACTGTTTGACCTTAAATTCTTATATCATCATAATATATATCCTAATAATATATATGATGGTATGTTAGCTGAGAAGCTAATTTGGTTGGGATACCCTGCAGGTATGAAGGGTATGAGTTTGAAAGATACTGCTTTTAGGTATCTAGGCATAGATATAGACAAAACTATTCGAGGTAAAATTAATCAAACTGGATTAACTGAGGATGTTATTGTTTACGCCGCAGGAGATGTTCAACCCCTAGAAGACATTAAAGATGCTCAAGAAAAGGAAATACAAGCTCAAGAATTAGAAACTGCTGTGTCATTCGAAAACGAATTTGTAAAATGCTTAGCTTATATTGAGTATTGTGGTGTTAGATTAGATGTTCCCAGATGGAAGGCTAAAATGGAGAATGATTTAGAGAGATTAAATAAAGCCGAAAAAGCCTTAAATGATTGGGTAGTAAGCTATTATAAAGAACATTTACATGATCCTGATTCCACTAATACCTTAGAAGTTGAAGTAGATTTTTGTTTAGAGGAAAGAGTAGGCTCTAAAGTAATAAAACATGCTATAGAATATAAAACATATACTCCAATAGAAGCTCCTAGAACAGTAACTGGACCTGATTATGTATCATATTTGAAGCAGAAACTTAAGGTAGTTTTCCCTTTTGTCAAAATAAATCTTCAGGGAGATTTATTTTCTGGATTTGATACAGAACCTAAGTGTTGTATAAATTGGTCCAGTTCTAAGCAGGTTATTCCTTTATTTGAACTATTAGGGTTTAATCTTATAACATTTGACAAGGTTACTAAGAAGAAAAAGAAATCTGTAGATGCTAAGATTATTAAGGCACAGTTAGACGTGTCCCCAATAGCAGCATTATATTTAGACTATCAAGGTGCTTCAAAAGTAGTATCCACATATGGACAAAATTGGCTGAATGCAATTAACCCTGTTACTGGTAGAATTCACGCTAATTTTTATCAGTTAGGAGCAGACACAGCTAGATTGTCTTGCGGAGGTGGTACTGCTAATGTCAACGTTCAAAACTTACCACACGATCCAGAAACTAGAGCGTGTTTTATCCCAGAAGATGGTAACGATTGGATCTCTGCGGATTATCAAGGTCAGGAAAGTCGTATTATTGCATCAGTTTCCAATGATACAGCTATGCTAGATCTGTTTATTAACGGTTGTGGAGATGTCCATTCTCTAGTAGCTAAAATGGCATACTCACATGTAATTGGAGACACTCCAATCGAGGAAATTAAAGAAAAATTTCCTCAGTATCGTCAAGAAGCTAAAGGAATTGAGTTCGCAGTAAATTATGGAGGAGATGCTAATACTATTATGAATAATAAAGGTATCCCTCTTTCAGAAGCTAAGGCTATTTATGAGAACTTTATGAGAGGTTTTCCAGGGGTAGCCAAATATCAAGATTATTGCCGTAGAGAAGTAATGAAAAAGGGTTATATCTTGTTAAATCCAGTTACTAAACATAGAGCACATGTTTATGACTTTGAGGAATTAGATAGAATACAGAAGAAGTTTGACGATCCCGAATTTTGGGATTATTATAGAGAAATGAAAAAATACGATCCAAGTTGTGAAACTGTAAAGGATGTGCAGAATTATTTTAGAAGAAAATCAGCATCTGAAAAACAATCTATTAATTATAGAATTCAAAATAGAGGAGCTATGATGTTTAAACTGGCTTCAATAAAGCTCTTCAACTATTTGAAGAAGAATAACCTACTAGGAGTTGTAAAGTATTGTATTCCAGTCCACGACGAGATCAACTTAGAGTGTCCTAAGGCAATGTCAGAAGAAATATCTAAGATATTAGTAAAATGTATGGAACAAGGAGCAAAACCATTTTGCACTAGACTTCCTTTGGGAGCAGATGTGTCAGTAGGAGAACATTGGATTCATTAACCATCTAAAAGAAGATTCCGAACTAATTTGGAGATTCTTCTTTTAGATGGTCTAACTTTATGAACGAGAAAAAAATTGACTATACAGAATATGGAGAAGATTGGGTTAATATGATACTCGATCTTAGATTAGCTTTAGATAATGTTAAAACTAAGTATCCTCACTTTGTATTTTACGCTTGGAATATATCAAAAGGTGAGGAAGAAGGAGTTGCAGCTGGAGCGGAATGGGTAGGAGATGATATTTATGGGCTAATAGAATCTTTCTTTCTTGTCTTTAATAAAGATAAAAGATTAATTCCAATAATAGCTGCTAGTATGAATAAATATATAGAAACTCATTCAAAAGAAGACAGAGATAAGTATAGAGGAGCTTTGGCTAAAATACTAAAAATAAATGAATAAAGTATTATCTTACGAGGGCTTTTATAAGTGGCATCTAATTAAAACTTCACCTTCTTATAATTCTTATACCTTATATAAAGTGTGTTCGTCTACTGGAGCCTTTTTTGCGCTTACTTATGTAAGTAATATAGAATTAAAACACCTTAACGATAGTTCTATTACTTATAAAAATTTAATTGTTTTTAAATCAGGAAGTCCCTGGGATATGTGGGCAACAAATGAAGAAAAGCTTCATGACAATCTTGTTATAGCTCCTTTAGAAGAACATGACTTAGGAAAAATTAAGGCAGCCATAAAGTTTATACGATTAAAAATAACCTCAGAAAAAGGGTATAATAAAGATTATTGGTATTCTGTTGTTGAAGATTATTTAGATTCCCTAGATGAATTAGAAAATAAGTTCAAAGTAAAACAAACTCTTAATTTATTTTGTCATGAAATTAATTAAACCTAAGTTCGAAATCTTAGAGCAACGACCAGGTATATCCGGTATTTATAGAATGATAGAGCTAGCTGGAAGGACTTGCTACCGTTCAGAAGATAAGATTACTCCAGATTCAGCAGTAGCTTTCGTAGATAGGATGATTAAATCAGGTCATGGAGCTATGCTAGAACATGGTACTGTATATTTAATTATACCATTTGAGTATATTGATATATCTGAGAAATTTGATATTCCTATTGTATCGGATATTGTTGAAAAGTATAAGAATAACTCGTACACTAAATGGCGTTTAAGAGACGATGGATTTAGTCAACTGGCGTTTATAACTACTAATCTAAGAGTTCTAGTAGAAAATAATTGGATGGATGATTTACAATATGTTTGTGAACCTACAGAGTATCATGAAAAAAGAATTACTGTTAGGCTTACCTGTGACAGAGGAGTATCCCATGAATTTGTAAGGCATAAAATTATACTTTGTGTCGCCTAATGGTAACATTAGGGCAATAACCCAGTGAATTGCTGGAAAGCTAAAATTCAATGTTTATTAATAAAATTTGATAGAATTATGCTAATCAGCAGCCAAGCCAACCTTTAACAAAGTTGGAAGGTTCAGAGACTAACAGTTGAAACTATGAATTATATAGAAGAATATAAAAAATGTATCAATGATTTTGATTATTGGTTAAAACATTATGTTAGGTTTATAGAATATAATACTGACACGAGTGCTGGGCATTCTGTAAAGGATGATGATATAGTCCGATACTCCTTTGAAAAGAGGAGAGTTAAGGATAAAGAGCCTTAACACAACGATTGAGAGTATTCAGTTTTGCTCAAGAAAGCACAAGATATTGTAATTATATCAAAAGCAAATTTGGAGGTTCTGTAACTTTTATAACTCCACCTTGGCTCAAGCAAGAGGATGAATTAGAATTTGAGGAAGATATGCAAGTCATAGAGAACCTATACTTCAAATGGCTTAATAAAGGATGGACTGCTCAACAGGCTAGAGGTTTTTTGTGTAACTTCTTGAAGACTGAATTAGTTATGACTGGTACTATTGAGCAATGGGAAGGATTCTTTAAACTCAGAGATGCTAAAGACGCACATCCACAGGCTAGAGAATTAGCACAACCATTACATGAAGAGTTTATCAAGAGAGGGTTAATTAAAGCATAAATTATGGACATAAAAGAAGCAATAAATCATTGTCAAGAAGTCATAGCCAATACCGATAACACTTCTTGCCAATTAGACCACAAGCAATTAATAAATTGGCTTACAGAGTTGTATAATTTGAAAAATTCTGAAAAATTATATAATATAGAATTTACATTAGGAGATGTTGGCTGGCTAAGTGACCGTGTTACTTCAGAAGAGCACATACAATGCAACTATTCAGTATCAGAAATAACAGAAGCTTACAAAACTGCTTGTAAAAAATTGGATTTTGATATTATAAGATTTTCTTACTCTAATTGCTGTATTGATGAAGATATGACCAAGAAACTATTATATTTTGGAATAATAGATTCGAATTGTGTATATGAGGATGGAACTTATTGGATAGAGGGTTCAGATGATTTTATAAATATGTTTTTTGGAATTGTTAAAACAGAGCTTCCTGATATTGAATGGTCTTATAGAGATCTTAACGAAGACTGGTTAGAAATTTTACACGGTGCTGCCGGTGCAATTTTATAAAATAAAACAAATATGAAATACAACGTATTAATTCAAGATTTTAATTCTAGAAAATTTGTTCCTTATGACATTTTTCCATATTTATATAGACAGTATAATGAGAAGGAACAAAAACCTCTAACTATTCAAGAGTATAAGGATTTTATACTCTCAGAGGCTAGATACCAGTGGTGGGCTAGATGTGAATATGAAATTATAGTATCAGGCTGGCCTAATGTCAATAATCATAAGAAGATAGATGTTTATGAGCAAATAGCGTTAAATATAGACGCTATCACTACTTTATTTATGGAATATGTTGATATTAATAAAGCAAATACTGAAATCTATACAGAATAAATGGTTCTGTTTACATGATTGGAAACTTTGGAAAACTGTAAATGTAGAAACAGATTTTGGTTCTACATATGCTATTTACCATTTTTATTGCACTAAGTGTGGAAAATTTAAGAAAATAAAATCATATTAAGTATGTATGTAGTAGTACAATGGCCTGAAATTCAGGAAATCATGACAATAGAAGGTTTTGATGAGCATTCATATCTTATTAACGATAATAAAGGTATGGAAGATTTTGGAAGTTCTGCATATTTTGTAGATTATGACTGGTTAGTTTGTGCAACAGATGGAATGCAAATTAACTAGTACAGAATGTTTAGCTGCTCGTAAATTTCAGCTTAAACACGAATCTTGTAAAAATAAGTTTTCTTCTGCTGCAGGAGGTATATTTTCGTATATTATCACTCCTACAAGTTTAGGAAATATAATTGAAATAAGATGTAATTATTGTGATTGTAAAGAAAATATAACAGACTTTAGTACTTGGTAAATATGGCTACATTAAGTATCGAAACTAGAGAAAAATATTCCGTAGAAATAGAAGACGAGTTATATAATAAGTATCTCAATAGGGAACTCACGAAAGAAGAAGTATTAGACGAAGTAAGAGACGAAATTTGGGATTGTAATCAATGGGCGGAAGTAGAAAAAATTAATATAGAATAAATGGAAGTATTAGATTTAATAAATCAAACTCTTAATGTTCCTCAAATGAGTGAAGACGAGCAAAAATTAATAGCAGAAACTGGAACATCAATAGTAGAAGAAATACTAAAAAATAGACGTAAACCTGTTATTAAAGTAGAAACTCCTAACAGAAACGATCCCTGTCCTTGTGGAAGTGGTAAGAAATACAAAAAATGTTGTATAGATATAGATCAATCAATCATAAATAAATTATAAAATGGGAAAATTATTAAAATTACCTTATGATAAGGTCTTCTTTACGTCTGACACTCATTTTGGACATTCCAATATAATTAAATACTGTAATAGACCATTTAAAGATAAAGACGAGATGAATGAAACTCTTATTTCTAATTGGAATAAAGTAGTTCCAGAAGATGGAATAGTAATTCATTGTGGAGACTTTGCTTTTGCTGGAGGAGATAAGATAAAGCAAATATTAGAGCGTTTAAATGGTCATAAACATTTAGTGTTAGGAAATCATGACCATCAAATTAATTTCCCAAATAATTATCCCTACTTTGAAACTGTAGGAGATTTTGGTTTAATTAGAGTCATAGGTGATACAGAAATTCCTTCTCAGGATATTTTCTGTTGTCATTATCCTATGATAACTTGGGACCAAGCTCATCGAGGTAGTTGGAATGTATTTGGTCATATTCACACCTGTAAAGGTCAAAATATGATTACAAATAAACAAAGTCCGAATCAATACGATGTTGGAGTAGATCAGAACGATTATACTCCTGTGTCATTTCAACAATTAAAAGAGATTATAACAAAACAAAATTTGTATGGAATTTTATAACACCTATGTAAATTTAGAAACAGGTAAAAATGTTTCTATGAATGAAGTAATTGAGTTTGTTGAGTATGTAGCTAAAACATTTAATCCTAGTGCTCCATATAACAATGATATTACAGCATCTGCTTTTAGAAATGGATTTGGAGGATATATAGTACAAGTATGCCTAGAGGTTGTGCGAAAGAATCCAAATAAATTTCACGTGCAGAAAACCAATTTATACTCCAGAACTGGAGAATTATTAAATACTTATTTTAAACAACTTTAAATTTTAACAACTATGGCAGTAAAGAAATCTTTTCAGGTATTAAGTGATTTATTAGTATTTAACAGTATTGAACCTACAATTGAAACTATCCCAACGGATGGATATAATGGCGCACATCGTTACCGTGTAAAATTATGTAATGGATTTAATAAAGAAACCCAAACAGCGGATTATGTAGACAAAACTGTTACTCTACAGTTTGTTCACAAAAATGAAGATGGAACTATAATTCCGGGATTACAGTCTGAACAGCTAGCTCTAATTCTTCTAGATAGAGTTAAGAAACTTAATGAGAAATTTCCTCATCCTACTAATGAAAAGCAAGTTGCAGGTTTGCAAATGTTTCTAGATGCTTGCAAGGAACGAGTTCAAGAGAGAATTGATAGAGGAGTCATGGGAGAGCTTAAACAATAAATGCTTAAGATAAAAATAGGATTAAGTTGGGATGATCCCTACCCACTAATAATGTGGGTTACTCCATTCCAACTTTATGAATTTTTAAAAATCCCCTATGACATACCAGTAAAAGTGTTGGGATGGAGAACCTTTCAAACATCTTGTTATATAACAGTTTTAGAATATGATAATAGACAATTTTGATTTAATGCAAAGTATTTTAAAACCAGAATCTACAGACGATTTTTGGTTTGGACAAATTATTGCTAGGAGAAAGGATGTTAAAGATCTTCCAAGAGCTGATAAATGGATTAAATCTTATTATATTAAAGATTTTGACCATTTAAAAAGTAAAGAATCCGAAATAAAAAAGCTTTGTAATGTATTTAAAGCTAGATTCTATCTTAATCCAAATGTAAGAAGTTTTGAAAGAGTTAATCTAAATTTAATCAAATCCTTAGTAGAGAATATTCAATATAAACAATTTAATTCACTTGCTTCTAAAATTGATTCCGTTTGTGGATATACTACAACTCCGGGTAGAAAAAAAGTTTGGGTGATAGATGTAGACGAGTCTGACTTTACTAAAAATAGTTTAGTTGAATGTATAAACCAATGCGACCCTGTTGGGGAGAAACATTTAATTACAATTCCTACAGTAAATGGCTATCATCTGCTATGTAGTCCATTTAATAAAGCTAAATTTTCTGCAATTAAATCAAGTTATAATGTAGATTTAGTAGAAGATGCTATTAAATCTAATTCTCCAACTCTAATTTATTTTAATAATGATTAAGTATAAAGGATCTCCGATTAACTTTCCTCCATTAGAACATCCTGTTGTTCTTATAATTACTGATAATGTAGTGGAGGCTAAAAAAGAATTACAATTAGCTTGGGATTTAGAGGATTCAAGTGATGTGGGTCAGGCTGTATTTCAACATAGTACTGGAATAGTATATTGTATAGTTTTAGACACTGCAACAAGACTAACTGTGCTGCACGAAGCTCTACATTGTATAAACTTTATATATTCTGTTATAAACGCTGAGATTGATCCTAACTCTGATGAAATTTATGTAAGACATGCATCTTGGTTGCAAGATGTTATATTAACAGAGTGGGAAGATTATTATAATAATTTAGCTTTAAGAAATGAAAACAATAGCAATTAGTGATTTACATGGACTGCTTCCAGAAATAGTAGAACCTGCTGATATAATGTTTATTTGTGGAGATATTAGTCCCTTGCATATTCAGTTTAATAAGCCAGAAATGTGGAAGTGGCTAACTGGAGAGTTTATGGATTGGATAATTGGTCTTCCAGTAGAAAAAGTGTATTTAGTAGCTGGAAATCATGACGCATTTTTTGAAGGAGCTTCTACGTCTAAGAAGGCTGAACTTTCATTTTTATCGTCCCATAAATTAATATACTTGGAAAACGAGCTAGTGTATTATGTTGATAATGATGGGATTACTTGGAGTATATTTGGGACTCCTTACTGTAATCAATATGGAAACTGGCCTTTTATGAGGACAGATGCGTATATGGAAGAAAAATTTAAGGAAATTCCTGACGAAGTCAACTTTATTCTAACTCATGATACTCCTTACGGATGGAAAAATCAAGATGTAATACTAGAAAGACCGAGATGGAGTAATGAAAGTTTAGAACATGTTGGAAATGAGCCACTAGCGAATAGACTAAAAGAGATTCAATTTGCTTGGTGCTTTCACGGACATATTCATAGTTCTAGTCATGAACCTGAAGCTATTGAAGGGGAGAATACTGGATTTGTAGTAAATGTTAGTTATTGCAATGAAAGTTATGACGGAATTTATGAACCTCTTTATTTAACTCATATAAAATAGTATGGCATTCTTATATTATATGGCACTCGTACTTCTGATAATATTTGCAATAATTGGAGTGATGCCATTTATACTTTTTATTATAATATTATTAAAATTAGGAATACATATAAAATTACCAAATGAACGCATTAGTAATAGTAGATCCTCAAAATGATTTTATAAACGGATCATTAGCAGTTCCGGGAGCTGAAAAAGCAATTAATAATACAATAGAATTTATAAAGGAACACAAAGAAGATCTTGCTTATATAGCAATAACGGCAGATTGGCATCCTTATGACCATTGTTCGTTTAAAGAATATGGAGGTACGTGGGAATCCCACTGTGTTATGTATAGTGCTGGAGCAAGTATTTATCAACCACTTCTGGAAGTTATTAAAGAGACTGGAATTTTTTGTAAAGTCTGGAATAAAGGAACATATTCTGATAGAGAAGAATACAGCATTTTTGACAGAGAAGAAGGACGAGAGTTTCTTGACGAACTTAACGATAGAACTACAATAGATGCAAGTAAAGAAGAGTACGGAGAAATTTATGTAGCAGGATTAGCTGGAGACTTTTGTGTATTCCACACAGTAAAAGATTTAGTTGATGAAGGATTAGGAGATTGGATGCATATTCTTTTAGATGGTGTAGCCTCTATTGATGGTGGAGTTAAATTGAAAAATCTTCTGAAGGAATGTGGTATATCATCCCTCTAATAATTTGCCTACTAGGAGGAATGTTTATTCCTAATATAGTAGATAAGAATGATTGTGAGGATGGTCCAACTAATTGGATGTACCAACAAGTTCTTGAAGCTATAGCTGTATTTAGTTCTCATGGTAACTCCGGAATGTCAGCTCCTTGGGAGATTGATCTCGTCAAAAGACTCTGTAATTGGGATGTTATTAGCCCTCTTCGTTTTACCGACGATGAATGGCAGCAAGTAAGTCCTCTAGGTGTTTACCAAAATAAACGAAAAAGTAATGTCTTTAAAGAACCAAATGGAGACATTTGTTATAATGGAGCATTTACTAAAAGACCTACTGGGAGATACAGCTTTGAAACCAAACAATGGAGCGAGAACAAAAATCCTATTTGCTGGAGTGGGGGGCTTGTTCGAACATAAAAATAACGTTTTAACTGGCAGATACTTTAGCACTTGCTTACTGCGAGACGTTGAGAAGAATAGATGGATACCTAAACCCACAAGAACTATTGATTGTGTTGAAGTAGAAATAGCTCCAGATGATTGGATTATGGCTGTTGATGCTGATAATACTGATTTATTTTTGCTTTCTTGTGATTATAATATTGTTTGGAAACAATGTCCTTGCTTAGAAGGTGTTCGTTTGGAAGATGTTACACCAGAATTATCAGACTTAGCTTATAACGAAGTAAAAAACAGCTAATTAATGAGTAAGTACTTATTTTTAGATGTGGATGGAGTTTTGAATAGTGAAGCATTTTATACTGAAATATCTCAAAACGATAGAATGCTTAAAATACATAAAGAAAATACAAGTATGTCAGGACAAATGATATATAAGCTATCTAACTTCGATCCAAAAGCTGTAGAGAGACTTAACAGAATACTTAGAGAGACAGGGTGTAAATTAGTAGTATCCTCTAGTTGGAGATTTGATTCCGATTTAAAGGAGTTATTTAAAATGGTAGGTATCCAACAGGAAATCTTTGGGATAACAGGAATAAGCCAAACCAGATATAGAGGATTTGAAATACAAAACTATTTAGATACTCAGAAGGATGTATTATCTTATTGTATATTGGATGATGATTGTGATATGTTGCCCACACAACTAGACAGTTTTATTCAAACTGATTTCAGAGTGGGATTAACTGAAGATAATGTTAACAAAGCAATTAATATATTAAACAAGTATGATGAACATTGATTTAATGATTCTTCAAGCGATGAAGGATAAACAGCAAGGAAAAGTTAAAACTTATAGAGCTATAAAATCTGAAATTCAAACATTTAAAACAGCTAAAAACGCCAAACCTTATGATGAAGCTGCAGAAATAACTTTGTTGAAAAAAATGATTAAGCAGAGGGAGGATTCTATTCAACAATATACGGATGCTGGAAGAAAGGATTTAGCTGATTTAGAAAATATCGAACTCATGTATCTAAAGGAATTAATTCCAGAGGAGCCTACTAAAGAAGATATTCTGGATTGGCTTGAAGATCACAGCTATACTAGCATAGAAAGAAAAGAAATGGGCAAAGTTATTAAAGAAATCAAAGCCAGTTTACCAGCAGCAGATGGGAAAATGGTTTCTGAAATTGTCAAAACTTTAATTAAATAACATGGGTAAATTTATAACTGTAGCAATAGAAGACAAAGCACTATACTTAGGAGGAGAATTGGACATTCAAGCAGAAGCATCTTGCAGAGATAATAAGTGTGGTTATAAGTTAAGTTTAGGAGAACATAGATTTGAATTTTCTGATAGCAGGGCATGCGTGTTGTAGAGGAAGAAGTAAAACATCTAAAAATTTTATTTGGAAATATGAATAATAGTAAAAAATTTTTGCCTGTTTCTCCCCATTTGATTGGCATCAGTGGGAAGAAGCAGGCTGGATAGGTAAGAATACAATAGGTAAAATTATTCAGGCTATCCAAATGTGGTATTCTATTAATCCTGAAAAAAACATAGAAGAATTTTGTATTCAATGCCTAGATCAGAACTTGGATACTAACAGATTTTCAAAGTTTAAATGCGTAAGTTTCGCTGACACTTTGAAGAAAATGGCTAGTATATTAACAGGATTTCCTGATGTTTCTATGTGGGAATCTGCTAAAGTTAAAGATTTATATAATCCTACATTTGGAGTAACTAATAGAGAAATATTGCAAATATTAGGACAATCTCTTAGAGATAATCTAAGCCCAGATGTTTGGGTGAACGCTTTATTTGTCGTATATTCTTCAAATGAAAACTGGATTGTTACCGATGTTAGAATGCCTAACGAAGCTAAAGCTATTAAGGATAGAGGAGGTATTATAATTAGAGTAAATAGAAATACTGAATATAATGACAACCACATTTCTGAAACAGCTTTAGATAACTATAAAGATTTTGATTTTGTAATAGATAATAATGAAGGTCTTGAAAAATTAGTTAAAAAAGTATTATGTATATGGAAGTCTATAACAGAAAAAGTGTAATGGCTAACTTAAAAGATTTTGACCATTTGTCAAAAGAGCATGATTACATAGAAGTGGCGCAGTGGAATAATGGAGAAGGTTGGGATATATTTATAAACGAAAGACATGTATCTTTAACTTATGGACAACTAGAAGCAATTAATTATTTAACAAAACATTTAGAATTATCTAAATAAACGAAAGGGCAAGTACAGTTAGGAATAATCCTAGCCGTACTTGCCCTTATTTTTTTTTGCCTTAACCATTTAAAAGATGAATCCAACTTAATTTTGGAGTTTCTTCTTTTAAATGGTTAAGGCTTATTTTTTTTAAAATAAATCTTTAGCTGCTGTATGAATGTAATCTGGATTTGGGAAATAATCATATAATGAATACTTCAACGGTCTTATGGCTCCAAAATTATCTATAAATACTCTAGCTATATTGAGCTTTCCATCAAACACATCCTCAATATCACTTAAAACATTTTCAGTAAAGTTTATAGCTGGTGCATTAAATTCGGTTGCTCCAGATAATACTTTTTTAACATTAAGTTCATTACTTACATCTCTAGCCATCCCTATAAATGTTCTTTGAGATGGTGATAATTCTCCAACTTTTGTATCTCCTAAAGCTAGTTTTAACAAGTATTGTATCAACCAGTATAAGAAAAGTTCTTGTCCAGCAATTAGAGCATTACGTTTCTTTATAGGGTCTCTCCAAGCTGCTGTAGCTTTATCTCTGTATGTAGGATCAAATATAGCTCTCGCTGGATTGTATATTAGATCTAATACAGACCAGAAGATGCCTTCTGTTACAGAGCCTTCCCATTTTATGTAAGGATGATCCGTAACTTCAGTAGTAATTTCTAATAGCTTACCATTTTCATCATACTTCATGTACAGTAACTCATTATTTTCATTCCTAGCTTGAGAAAAGTGCCCTCCAGCATATGTGCCTCTAGTTAAAAACCATTGATTTTTCTTAGCTGTAAGATACGTTTTAAAGTGTCCTATTATAGTAAATATTCCTGTTTTAAACACCTCAGATTTATTATCGTTATCCATATAACCAAATAATGTATCAGCCTCCTGCTTAATTCCTGCAATTTCTAAATCAGTAAATGCTTGTGGTAGATTGTCCTCTTTGGTTATAGCTCTTCTTACTCCATTGGAGTCTGTAATTTGGTACCCTTGAGATATAAATCTATTCATCATGGCTTCATATAAAGCTCTTTGATATTGAAATTCTTTTAGTAAATTCTTGGGAACTGAATTTTCAGAATCTTTATATTTAGCATATATATTGAACCTATTATCCTTTTTCCAATTATACATTAGTTGGTTGTCCTTAAACTCGTATGCATCATAGCATCCATATTTTTTCATGTATCCTACTAAAATAGTCATTCTATTTAGATAATCAGGAGCACGATTGCACCAGAATAAGTTGCCATTAAATCTCAGAGGATCTCCTTGGAAATAGTTTAATCTAGATACTAGCTCGTCCTCAGACATGTTAGATATACCAAAAACCATATTTAGAGCCTCCAGCTTAGTCACTGTAGTAACTTGGTGTAAAGCATCTCCTCAAACGGTAGTATAAGCAGAGAGCATATCCTTTAAACCAATTTTATCCTTATCAAAGGCTGAATTAGCAATAGCTCTAGTATATAGTGTAAAGAATGATACCGCGGTTTCCTTTACGCCAGATTTTCAGTTAAATCCTAATATAGCTCCTGATGCCCATCTCTTTGCATGTGACATAATAGTATATAATTGTTTATTTTCAGACGATATTAATGACTCATCGAATACAGTTGTTTTGATATGGTCTGTAATAAATTGAATAGTTTTGTTTATATCTTTATCACTAGATATAAAGGAAGCGAGTCTTAAAATAGTTAGATTAGCTTGAATAGCTGGAAGTATTTTATTATATTCATTTTCTCGTATATAAGCTAAATGCATAGTATCGCCAACTATCTCCAAATTAGTTTCAAATATAGACATAGGATCATCAAATCTTCCCTTGTCTTTTCTAGCTTTATCAACAAGTTGTGCTCTAGCCTCTAAAGTATTAGATGTAGCAAATATATTATACATCTCCATCATTAGATCGTCATTCAATTCTGTATATGATTTTATTGAATTTTCCTCTACTACGTTCTTTCTATTAATTAACTCGTCAGTAACATTAGCATTAACGGCTCTCGATAAAGATATAATGTTTTTACTATTGGCAATTCTAGAAGCTGTGCTAGCCTTCATAATACCTGCCATTAGCCATTGTCCGCTTTTTCTCAAAGCCTCCTCAGACTGTCCTGGAAACCTTAAAGAATTTATGTCCTTTAAATAAAATTCCAAGAACTCTCTCTGAGCTGGAGTTAGAGATGTGTCAGACTTTGGATCTTTTAATAAAAAATACTTCTTGCCATTTTCCGAGGTGTCGAATAAATTTTTATAATCATATTCAGACATATTAAAGAATTTGTTAGAAGTTAGACCGTTACTCGCTTTGAATTTTTTATACCTGTCTACAACTGCCATTTTGTAATTAAAATACTCAGAACGAATGTTATACCTGGTAGAATCTAAAGCCCTTTTAATAGGTTTAAACAATTCAATAGTATCAGAAGTATTTAGTTTAGTTGAATTAAGAAACTGTCTATTCAATCCCCCGTCTTTCCAAATATCTCCGAACCATTCAGCTAGTTTGGGAGCGTTATATGGATCCACTTCTATTCCAGATAGATTAATAATAGCTTTAGCTACTTCAGCATACAGGGCTGATTCTAATGTTTCGTTAGGTTTATAGCCTCCTTCATAGAAGAAAAACTTGTTTTTTAAATCTTCTAATAAATTATACAATTGTTTAAGCTGAGAATTTCTTTCCTCCGGAGTTAAATCGGTAGATGGTTTAGGTACTTCTTTTATCTTTCCTCTAATAGCATTACTGAGTCTTGTGGCACTCTTCAAACTGCTAATCCCTGTTTGTATTTCGTTATATACTTGATAAAATTTAATTAAAGGGTCTAAAAGTACTAAACTAGTGTTGTTCACTCCAGTTTTTCTTCGCAGCATATTATAATTGTACAACACCTTGTCTAATGAGTTTGGTTTTAAAGCTTTTTTAGCGTCAACGTTAACTACTGCAAGTTCATCAACTTCATAATCTTTTAAGTCGCCTTGAAGGATATTATCAGCTATTTCCAATAATTTTATTAACTCTATATTCCCTCTAGTAGCTGGCAGTATGTTAGAATCAGTTTCTACCGACTGGTCTGCATAAAAACTTCCCAATAGAGATCTGCCCTTTGGCAATTTAACCTGCATAGACGGATCTAATCCTGTCATAGAAACAAAATCTACTTTCTTAGACCTATCATTTACAAGCATTATCACCCCCATATCAATAAGATCATCATTATCTACAACTTTCCATCCTTTCTCATAGGTATATTTAGAAAATAGTGTGTTTATATACGATTGATGTTCAGCATTTCTTAAATTAGGAAATAAAAAGTTGGCAGAAATATATTCATCACTGCTTCTGTTAACTATTTCCAGAGCCTCTTTAAAAGATTGCTTTATTTCTGATACTTGCTCACTTATTCTCTGATCTATAGTAGACAGATAATCATCTAAGAATACACTAAGCTCTTCTTCTGTATTAAATATTTCATATTTATTACCTATAGAATCATAAAACTGGAATTTGCCTTCAGAATTTCTTTTTGTTTTTTCTATTAATGTCTGTTTTGCAACGTTAGAAAATTTATTACCATTTAAACATTCTACAGGAAAATACTTAGATAAAGTAGAAGAAACGGTTTCTTTTAGTTTTGATGTATTTAACTCTGTAATGCTATTTACTGGAAAAGCATCATTAAATTTCTTACTTAACTTAAAATTGTTCCTAATAGATACGTTTTCTGGATTATAAACCGAAACACTGGAAACTATCTCGGCATTGTCCTCAATTTTTAGCTCTTCGTTCTCTTCCGATATTCCAGATTTATCTATATTTATTTCAATAGGAATTACAGATGTTAAAATCTTATTAGAATTAATTCCCTTATTATGCAGTAGTCTTCTATAAGTCTCTAACTGAAATCTCATAAAGTTTTTCTTATCAATATCCCAGTTATCCATCTTGTCTTTAGACACTTTTACATCATATATATGTACAGAGCCATCTTTCTTTACTACAACGATATCCACCTTACCTCTTACTGTTGTATTAGAATCAACTGCCCCATCTATAACATATTCTGTATAAATTTTCTCTACATCGGGAGTATTTAGCTGAAATTTTAAGTCAGTCATTTGTTGGATAAAACTTTCCAGAGCTTCGTCAGTCATTCCTTTTAAAGTGGCATCTTTAGCAAAACCCTTAGTCCAAGAGGTGTTAAGTTTTATCCTAGCTTTAGATGGTGTTAACTTGACTTTAGTGTTGAAAATAATATCCGTTACGAAGTGTAATCCTCTACCTAATTGCTGAGAATAGCTCCAAGATGCAAATTCCTTATCAATTTCTTTGTTGGCTTGTTCGTCAGTTATTGTCGGATTCTCAGCCCTTATATCAGATACTTTTTTCTTTCTATAGTCATCCCTATTAATAGGATTAGCTAACTCAACATTAGCAATCCAATCAAGTACTGAGATAGCTCCGTCAGTATAAGATATATTATCATCTATATTTAAATACTCAGCTAAAGCCTTAGCTCTTACTTCTTTCAACCTTTCTTTAGCCTCCTCTTGAGCAGAGTCTAATACATCTAGTGTGGTTTTATCAAAAGAAAATAAAGTATTGGAATTTTTTACTTCTTTAAGAAACGACTGAAAGTTATCTAATAGCATATTATCTAAATCAGTCTCATTCTTTATCTTAATTTCTTTTCCATTTATTTTTAATATATAGACACAATTTTTCATTAACATTCCTCCCTAAGTGTATTATTTTTCATTAATTCCTTTTTTAAAGCGGCTAATTTGGTTAACTGTTGAAACTTATTTTCCTTAAATATTTCAGAATATGTAAAGGAATCTTCAGTAGAAGATAGCATGTTTCTTATAGTATCATTCATAAGTCGCATAACTTCAGAATCATTCAAATCTTCCGGTAATTTAAATATTTTTTTAACCACAGTCTCCCAATCTATTGAGTCCATAGTGTCTGTTACTGCAGAAGAATCTATATCAGTGAAGTAACTAGAAAATAAATGAACCAAATACTCCTCTTTTAAATCATTTTGAGTAAGTCCCTGATATGTAGAAGAAAAGCCTTCTGGAATTTCATTTATTTTTGACAGCAAGATATTATAAGCGTTTGTATCTTGAGTTCTCAAAGCTGCTAATATAATATGAGATAACTCATGTACATATGAATCTATAGTACTTAAATCTTCATTCATATATATTATTCCATCATGAGTAAACGCTTTAAAGTTTTTTAGGTCTTTTATAGAAAACCCTAGGTCAGCTTTGGTGGATTTTCTATTAAACCATATTACTGGAATTGTTCCTTTGGTCAATCTAGTATTTATTCTTTCTACTAAGTCCTGAGTAGTATAGTATTTAAAATCTCCAGTAACTGGGTGAACTACGGATCTCTCTGAATAATCAGAAGGACTAAGTCTAAATAGAAGTCTTTTCTTATTATCTCTTAGTAGCTTATTGAGACTTTCTACAGGTATTCCACTATCCTTTGAAAATTCTTCAATTCTAGGTTTAAAGAAATCCTCCTTACTCAAATTAGAAAAAGTGTCCTCTTCTACACTATAAAAATGTTCTCTCCCATTTGTATCTCTATACCAAATAATTCCATCCTCATTGACTGGAGTAGCTACTTTCATGCCGTTTTGCAGTCCTTGTTCTACGTATTCCAGATTAACAGTAGTAATAGTAGGTTCAGATGAATCTAAGTCTATACATTTTATACTATTTTCATCTATTCTTTCTACAAATATATAATGTCTTCCAGTTTTGAGAATTAAATCTCCTTGTTCTATACTAGCGTTGTTTTCAGACAAATAATACTGATGATATAATGGAATTTTCTCAGTTAAAGTTACTCCTACCGTAATGTTGGGATTTTTTTCATTATATAATTTAAATGATTCTCCTATAGAATATTGATTCATAGACTCATTAGACGAGGTCACCGGGACTAATGTAGGCTTTGTAGCAATACTTGAAAATACATTTGATTGATAACTCAATGGTTTGTACTTTGCAGCCAGAGGCTTCACAAATACAGGCATAATAGACGTATATTTGGATAAAACATTATCCATGTTGCTGTCACTTCCAGCATACAAATTGACTTGATAACCAAATCTATTTGCCTGTTTTACATATTCTATATCATTGGCAGATCCGTCTTTAATGGTTAAATAGCTTAAATTTTCTCTGTATAATTTAAATACATTTTCTGTCTTTGATAAACTAATATTACCCTCAAATTTTAAATTATATAGACCATACTTATTAAGAAGAACTTTCACTTCAGAACTATTATTAAGAGCCATTTCTAGAGGAATAGTAACAGATTCCTGTCCTCCATCATACGATACATTACTTGCAGAAGAGGACACTATTAAGCTCTTGAAATTAAGTCTGGAGGCAGTATATCTAATTTTTATCATACGATTTTGACCAAACCTAGTTCCTGGCTCTATGTCTAGTTTAGATGGGTCAGGAGTGAAGGATAACTCTGACTCAGGTATAGAAATATTATCAATTAAAAGTAATTTGCTAGCTTCCATTAGCCTATCTTTTATATTATCCTTTTTAATTGTGCTAGAGTTTAGCTTATCATAAACTACTTCTGCTACGTCTTTATGCTTAATTAAATACCCTCATAAATCTTTTCTATATATAGTAGTGTCAACTTCTTCTAGCCCAAAAGCCTCTTTAAATTCTTCCTCTGTAGCTTTTACAGTATAAGAATTTCATAGTCCATTTTTAAAGTTTATAATATCTTTTACACTAACTCCTATAGTTCCATCAGAATTGGTAATTATTGCATTTCTGTCATCTACCATTATATCAAATAGAGCATTTTCCTGATGTGAACCTGATAGTTTAATTTTATCAGTTAATTTTATTTTCGTATTTATATCCTGATTAATTAGACCATTTAAAGAGTCTCTCACTGATTGTTCCAAATTTGGATTTGCAAATAAGTATATTGCTTTATCCATCATAGACAAATCTTTAATATCCTTATATAGTTCTCCAGAATAATCTTCGATTACTTTTGAAAATTGTTTAAATATCCAACTATTAGGCTCCCTTAACTGATTTAACGTATACACAGTAGAGAGCAGAGATAATGCTTCCTCCGGTTGGGATTCTGGGTTTAATATTAGCATAGTTCTATTATTCTTAGTTAATACTCTATTCCTAGCTCCATCCATAAGAATAACATCATAATTAGAAGTATTAATAACTCCTCTACTTCCCAGAACATTAGACAGCAACAAAACTTTATCGCTTCTTCTAGAGGCATTAAAATACGAAGCTATATTATAGATACTACTATTCCCCGCATAACTATCCAATAGTTTAGAAATCTCTGAATCTGACAAAACTTCTTTATTCAGAATGTTCTTTAACTCAGATGAACTGTTATGCTCTCCATTTAAAGAATTAGTTATTTCTTCTAATATACTTATATTACTTTTATCTTTTAGTATATATTTTGAAATAATATCGGGAAAGGAAGCAGTTAAGTCTGCTTCCTTTGACACGTCGATATTAAAAGTGTACTTCTTTGAACCAACGTTTATTTGAATACAATGTTTCATTAGTCACAATTAAGTTTAAATTCAACTAAGCCACTAGAAATAAATTTTGCTAAATCAGCTGCAACTTGAATACTCTTAGCTTTAGTAAAAGCATTTACACTGTCAGTAGTAAACAATAGTGTATTTATATTGGCAATTGGATCAGCATCTATATCTAGTTTAGTTTTGTTATAGAATATTTCTGTAACTCCCTCTAAAGACTTTTTCTTTTCTAATCCCATAACCTCTTGATCTAGCGGTATAAGACGCAATACTAAGTCTTTAATATCATAGTTAATTGCAGAATCTGAATCTTGTTTGGATAACTGACTTATATATTTCATGTATTTAGACACCATTCTGTTCGGATTACTTAAATCTTCCTTAAACAAATTAGTGAATGAGTAACTACTATTTGAGTTTTTATTCATCAATAAATTATACAAGAATAGAGCGTCCCCAAATGTTAAGCCATTAGATATAGAAGTTCATGAATATAATTTACTATAATCAATAGATATATCAGAAAGTCTAGTCTCATTTATATCTCGACTCATAGTACTCATATCAATATCTAGGGCGCACATAGTGTAAGGAACTCTTAAGTCATTTTGGAAATTCTTTACAGTTATATTTTTAGCAAAGTTATCATTTCTGGTTCTAAACAAATTTATCAAATATTCTTCCATCCAATTTTTGAACGTAAGTCTATTGTCTAAATTATCAAAATTTATTATATAATCCTCTGCTAAATCTAAATGGATAGGATTTCCTTCAACGTATTCAGTTGTTACTCCAGGTATAGTTATAGGAGCAACAGTTTTGAAATAATCGTTGATTATACAATCAGTCAAAAATCTATTAATCTTATTTGTAATTTTAGGGGTAAGTCCTCCTTTTATAACCCCTAAAGATTGCAGTTCTCTATTTATGTTTATTATATTAGCTCTTCTAACAGTTAAAGAATCTAGAACAGTATTATTTGTAGTAAAGGTTTTTAACATTTCTCCAAAGTGAGGAACAGTTAATATAGCATCTAATATATTGACAAACGGGCTCTTATATTTATACCAATGTTTAAAAAATTCTTGAGTTTCTTTGTTGTTAACAAACTCATTTAAATCAAAAGGTTTATAAGCATATTGATCATTAATCAAATGATTAAGTTCTACGTTAGTAAAGTATTTTTCTAACTCGGAGTATATTGCCTCTTCACTTTCGCTTAATTCCTGTCCTTTTTTCAACTTATCAAAGACTCTGAATTCCTCGTTAGTAAATTGCAAGGTTCTAGCAATACTATTAGTTAGGCTAGATAAATAATTTACCTGTTCATATAACTGAGTTCTGATACCCTGGTTTAATGATGATAATCTTCCTAACAAGGTTAATTCATTAGCACCTTTTCTTATATTGACAATGTTATCTATACTTTGTTCTAATTCTTCTCTAGGCATTCCCTTTAGTATCTTATTTATTTGATTATCTCTTTTAACACATTCATTTAAAAAGCGGTTGAATAAGATCTTAATATTGTCTTTAGAACTAATAAATGTTTCCTGAGCTTCACTTTCGAATAACTCTAGATTTGCATCTTCATCTATTTCATCCAAAAATGATTGATACTCTAACTCTTCAATATCCCTTATCTTCTTACTTGATATAGAAGCATTTAATACAGCATTAGGAGTAATAAGATATTCTCTTAAGAACTCTTTAAAGGAATCTATATTTTCTATAAATTCTTTAGCTATTTCAGCTTCTAATAAATCATTAGACAATTCTTTTAGATTATCGTGTTTATTTTTAAATTCTACCCAAGCATTCCTAAAAGAGTTTATATATTTCTCTGGAACATATCGTCCTAGTTTCGGTCCTTTTAGATAATAATTGATAGAGTAGTCAATATTATTGTCAGCTTCTCCAGAAACAAAGATATTACTTTTTGCCTTTTCTTTTATTAGACTCATTATAGGAGAGGTCATAAACTTTGCAGAATCGGCAAATGTAGCCCCTCTAAATAATAAATATATGTACATACCCATTAAGTCTGGAGTTGCATTAATCTTTTCTAGTACTAGCTCTTTAGCATTATCAGTAGCCAAACTTAACAATACTGATATAGATAGAAATACGTCTTCTTGCGCTCCAATCTTTTCTAGTATTTGTCTTAGAGTTGCATCTCCTTCAATAGGTACATCAAGTACAGAAATCTTATTCCCATTCTCGTCTAATTCATATTCCCCATTTTCATCTACTATAAAAGAATTAGACAAATTATCATAGTTTACATTAGGAATAATGTTTAAATATCCTCCCTTTAGATCTAATCCAGATATATCTACAATAGGCTTGCCCTTTATTTCATTTATTGTGTCAAGCCATTTTTGGGTAGTCCAATCCCTTTGATTATATAATTTACTATGGACATATGTTAAAGTATTAGAATATACCTTAATACCAGTAGCAGCTATACCAATTCCGTCTTTACCAATACTATTCTGGAACTGGGCGATTGCTTTTGCTGCAGGATTATTATTGTTTATATATTTGCTAAAGCTCTCTGCATGTTCAGCAGCTTTTTGTCCGTCTTCTATAGAGATAGGGGATGTCTGGGATACTATGTTAGCATAGTTAGTTCCAACTTCTCACATTTCAGCAAATACTTTGTTTTTTATTCCTTCCTGGATTCTATATTCATTATCAATATTATATAAATTATGGTAATCTATCACTGTTCTAGCTGAGTCCTTATAATTTTCATCAATAGAAATAGATTTTCTGGAAGATGCAACAGATAGTAACTCAACTAAATCTTCTATACTATCTGAGTTTTCATATTTTTCATACAGTTCTGTTATATCTACTCCATCCTTAGAAAATTTGATAGGTTTACCAGTAGGTAAAGGTAGTCTTAATGATTTTCTAAATGTGTTTATATCAGAGTAATCAAAATAGGGACTCCAATCTATAAATATACCATCATTGTCTATACTAGCACCTAGTATAAATGCTTTATCAATGTCATAATCCTTTTTTCTTGCTTTATGCTCGCTTCTAGCATAAATCTTACACTTTCATGTAAAGTTGAGACTATATCTTCATCACAAGTGATGCTGTGCACTTCGATTTCGCTTGAAATCTATACCTAAATTTAGGATTTACTAGTCGTTGCTCCTTTCTCTTAAATTAAGAGACTTGGATCAGGATTGCCCAATCTTTAATCTTGTTACCGTACCTGAATAGTTAATTCAGCCATATTTATATCACTATAAATACTTGGTAATTAAAGCTCTAAGGGGTTTCCCTGAGTTCACACAGTTTTTAAGGGTTCCAATTATGTAGTTTATACATCATACTAGGTATAAAATAGGGAGAAACTAAATTATAAAAAGTTGGTCTAGATTCAGATTTAATATAAATGACATGTTGATTATTAGCTGCTTTATGTAATGTAGTTTTAATATTATAAGTTTCTTCTAGCCAAGTTCTAACTAATTCACACTCTTCTTCTGTAAAACAGTTAGTAGCTAATGTTCCAGCATTACATCCATCATCCATAAACCAAAAAGCAAGTCCTCTAGGAGTTACTTTATTTAGCCATTCTTTTGTTATAATTTTTATACCATCTTTGTAAAGGTTATTGTAAAATTCTTGAAATATAGGATGCGCTAAAAGTCTAACTGCATACCTATTATAATATTTTTGAGTACGCTTATCGTAACGAGGAGTTTTATTTACTTTACCTAATAGATTTTTAAAAATTTCACACTTATGATCGAAATATTCTTCCTGGTCTCCGCCATGATTTATACTTACTCTTGGTAATTTTCCATTTATCCCGATATACATATCACCTAATAAAGAGCCATATAAAACTTCTTTCTGTTCTTCAGTTAATTGTACTTCTTTATTATCAATACCTTTACTTTTTATAGAATTTGTCTCCAATCCTAATTGTTTGGTATATTTTCTTGCAGTAGTTGGAGACATATTTAGTATTGTTGCTATTTCTTTATTAGTATAACCTTGTTCTACTAAATTTTTAATCTTTTCTATTGTTTCCGGGTCATTACTTCTAGTTCTTTTTATATTGTTTTTAACTCCTGCTTCCCTTAGCTTTCTCCTAACAGTACTTTCTCCCATGTTCAAAATATCTGCAATTTCTTGGCTAGTTTTACCTTCTTTGTTTAGTTCTAAAATTTCTTCTATCATATTTATATAAATTTAAAATTATATACAAAGATACAAAGAAATTTTCAAATGATCAACTATGACTTCTTAAAATTTGTTAATTTAGAACCCTGAAGCCAAAGCTGGTCTGCACATATATATACAACGTTAGAATCTGTATTAATGAATCCTTTTATAGTCATATTCATAAACGATTGCATAGACTGTGCAGGAATACGAGCTACTATAAAGTTTAGTGCCATATTTTTAAACGATATAGCCATTTTATTAGCTTTACGTTCAATGGCTCTTTCTGGAGCTTCGTATACGGCCTCTAAGTCTTCTTTTGAAGGCAATTCGTCTTCACTAGTTAGCATATTGAGTACAGAATCAGATACTAACTTAGATTTTTCTAATGCACTTGCTACATCGTGTCTGTTTACTCTATATACTACTGTTTCAGAGAATGTGCTACTATTTTCTAAATAGTTCATATCCTCTGGATTATCTAATACTGCAGCTACTATTCTTTCTCCATATTGCATTTTAGAATATAACTTAATACCCTTTTTTATAGGATATAACGGCTCTCCATTAGTATCGAGTACAAACACTTTATTATTTAATACTGCAGTTTCTGGATTATATTCTGACCACTTACTCTTATCAAAATCTTCTCCTAATATAAGATATAAATTATTAGATGAATTTAATCCTTTTAATGCTGCAAAGGCTTTATCCGGCTTGAAATCGTTTAAGTCTGAATAATCAAATACATCATATAATTTAGTTTTAAAGAAAGTAACTGGATCTTCTAATATTGAACCTAAGTTATCCCCTTCCTTTAGCATAAACTTACTAGCCCAAACTTTTGGAAGAAGCATTTCGTTGGCTGAATAGGAGATTTCACCATCTAAAGGGATATATTCCAAATTAGATTTAGACCACTCTACCAACGACGGATACTCGTGATTATACTGTATTCTTTTACAGTCTGAAATTATCCATTCCTTAATTGTTAAACCTAATTTTTTTAATGATTCCTCATTGCCCTCTATAGCTTTGTTTATATGGTTAATTATGTCCCCTTCATTTCCTGTATATAATGATTCCTTACTTTTTACAAAGTTTATAAACTTAGAAAGTCTTAATATATCTAAGTCATTAGGAACATCAGTATTAATTTCTCCAGAACTAGAAACTGACTTAACTTTTCCTAAAGTTCTAGAAAGTGAGTAACTTAGTTTGGAACTATCCATATCAAAACCGTCATAAACCCCTCTTTCTCCTAAATTAAATGTATAATTGTGAGGTCTTAAATTCCTTCCATATTTATTTATCTTCTCTACTTGTCTTCCAAGTTGTCTATATTTATCTCTTAAATCTTGCAGACTTATATGTTGTCTTCCGTCCTTTAGAGGTTTGAAAGTAACTTGTTTTTCTACCCCATCATCCAAAACCCAATCTCCATTTAATACCTGTCCTGGATCTACAAGAGTATTAGGGATGTTATCTATTGGCACTACTCCATTTTTATTCTCATAATCTTCTTTGGTATATAATTGAGTATTGCCATTTTCATCAGTATATTCGATAAGTCCAACAACATCGTGTGATGGATTTAATACTGCATTTAATCCAAAGAATTTTCTACGAATAATATTTTGGTTTAGGTTATTAGCAAAATCAATGACAAATTTACTAAAAATATTTGGATCGTCAAAAGGAACTAGTATTTCTTTTTCTGCATTATTTTCTAGTAGATCTTCTTTAATTAATTTAATATACCTAGAAGCTAAATTTTCTGCTGATAAGTCGTCCGTACTAAATGATTGTAACAATTGCTTTCCTAAAGTAACAATAAGTTGATTGTTATTGACATTCATAAAAGGCTCTAATCCTTTAGCTATATAAGATCCCAAGTCTCTATACACAGCTAAGGTAGTTTCATAAGAAATACCCTTTTGAATAAGTGCAGACATAACCTGCGTCATTTCCGATACTTCAGAGTTTTCAGCATGGTGTTCAGCAGACATTTGTATTCCTATAAAGTCTGGGTCAATTTCTATGTAGGTCAAATCTAAATCGTTATAATAGTTAGATGTATCCAGTAGATTTATAGCCCCATTTTTTATAGCAGAATGATTAGCCAAATAGCTTACGTCACTTAGTTTTAAAGGTTGGAAGAATTTTCCAGAATTTCTAATTTTCTTAATGTAGCCATCAGAAAATTTGGGAAATTTTGCTATAAATTCTAACGGAAGTTTAGTAGTCAACTCCATAAGAGATTCAATAGCTTTAGTCTTCTCTAAATTAAGATTAGAAGCTAGGTTAGCTACAGTTTCTATTGAGGATTCATCATACTCGTTATTATACGCTATAGATTTTTCCCCACCTAATACTTTCCATAATGTATAATTTGAATTAATATTAACTCCTTGAACAATATCATTTGATATTACGCTTCCGTCAAGATTGTAAGTAGTAATTTCTATATCATACATATTATTAATTTTTCCATCTTCCGAAATGTTAGATCCATTATATGTAATATTTTTAACTTCCTTTATAACTACTTTTTGAACCCCATTTTCTATTATAGTTTCCTTATATCTTGGATTTAAAAGAGTGTTTTTGGCATCTTTTAAATGAACAGAGGAGCTATTTAATTTCAATTTACTTTTTAAATGGTTTATATTAAGTGCAATAGGAACTATCCAATTTTCATCAGACATTTTCTTTAACATACTCTCGGCGCTGTTTTTACCTAAAGAGTTTCTAATAATGGTATTATTTACAGAGAATGTTGCACATTTCATAAGTCCGGATGATAGGTAATTAGCTAACGAAAAATATCCGATAGGTTTTCTATGAATACTAGACTGTTTCACTTCTTCTACAGAATTCTTTTCCCAAATAGCTTGGAAAGGATTCATCCATATACCTCCGTCATACATAGTAACTTTATCTATATCCCCATGTATATTACCCACATAATCTATAGGGTCTTCAATTACAGCCAGTTTAAGTTTATTTGGAACTCCGTTAAGTTTATTCTTAAGCCAAGTATGAATAGTAGCACCTCCAATTACAGCACGTTTATATGATGCATTAGTTCTAGCAGCGTCTTCTTGAATGATGCTAGAATCGCTAAATTTGAAGAAATCAGAGCGAGAAGGAGTTTCTCCCTTCTTTAGTTTGGAATCAGCTAAGGACTTAGAAGTAGCACCTTTAGCAGGATGTATAAACGGAAGACCATATACTAAAGAATTATAGTTACTGGCTATAAGATTGTCTAAGGATAGAAATTTATCGAGAAGAGGATTCAATTCTATAGTAAAATCTGAACTAAGCACATCATCTTGTGTAATGTAACTTATAGATTCCCCATTTCTGAATGCTTTAAACAATATAAGTTCATTAGAATCTTTGTTTACCCAATCTTCCATATATGAATCGTAATCCATATTCATCTTTTCCAAATGAAACTTAATACCATTCTTTATTTCGGTTATTTCTTTTCCATTATTGTAACTTAACTCTATTTTCGTAGAATCCTGTAGTTTTAAAGCATAAAATCCTTTATTGAGATTTTCCCTGGAATTGTATTTTTCTATATCGTCATTTGAATACATTTTAAAGAAGTCGTACAATGCCGGATTGACTTTAAATCCAGGAAGCCAATGTATTTGGTCTATTATAGTAACCATTTCGCCAGTAGTGTGCTTTAAGTATCTTAAAGCGTCCTCTATTAATTTTCCATCAGCTTTCTCTCTAAATAAAGATAAATAGTTTTCATATTTTTTAATAACATTATCTGTATTTAAATCATACTCAGAAGCTAGCTCATCTACATTTCCAAATACTCCAGTTTTAACTAATGCTTGATAGTCAGAAAGTACTCTGTTAATAAATACATTAGCCATTCTTTTTGTAGACTCGTATTTAATACTTCTAACCTGATCCGGAGTCATTTCTTGGAGAGTCCTTCCTTTTAGATGGTCAGGTATCCAAGACGCTTCTAGAGGAATATTAGTATTAATGACTTTATTCCAAATAGTAGATTTATCTGAGTACACAGTAGGTTGTATAGAAACTTCATCTTCTCTGGTTAGGAAGTCATGAATGAAAAATAAGTAATTAGTTTCTGAGTCAGTAGCAGTATTAATTTTCTTAGGAGTAGAATTGTAAAAACTGTTATAGAATGTTTTTAATTCCGTTCTTGTTAGTAGTCTACTGTCTTCTGTAGTACCGTTAGAAGTAAATAGATTATATTTAACTACATCATCATCCAGAATGTTATCTGATACTTTACTAAGTAGAGTTTCGAAGTAGTAGTGATCATCATTAGTTAAATTAGTCAAACGTTCTTTTTGTAACTTATTACCATTAGCGTCTGTAACATTAGATTTAGAACTGTCTCCGTTTATAATACTTTGTACTACGGCTAATGATTCTAGACCATTTAAAGATGAAAAGTATCCTGACATTTTTAGAGATTTGGTCTCTATATTAAAATACTTCCACGGACTTTCATAGGAATCAGAAAGTTCTAAATTAGGATATAAATCTAAAACTGTTCTTAAACTAGGATTTTCTACTAATTTATCAGAAATATTCATGTTTAGCAGAGAAGCTGTGATAACATCCAATACTCCATTTAATTTGGCATCAGAATTTATAATTTGAGACAAGATATTAACATAAATATCATCTGCATGAATATACGCAAAATCAACTAATAATCTTTCTAGCATTTTCCCAAGACTGGAGTCCGTTGATAAACTACTTCTTGTGATTCTAGTCTCATTCATTGAATATGTAGGATTATTAGGATCGGAGAAGTCTATAGTTAAAATATCATCGTTGTCGCCTAATGTTATTTTACTTAGATTAAGACTATCTGAGATATTATCAGAGTAGTAGTTTAATGAAGTTCCATTCTCGCTTAAAAAGTTTACGTTCCACTTTTTAAGTGCATTTAACCTAGAATCTCTATATAAACTATTTGCCATTATGTTTCTTTCTATAGTATATTTTTTTCTATCTATATCAGAACTGTTTAGTATAGTGGCTTTATTAGTCTTGTCTGTAGTATTATATATATATTGAGTATAAGTTGTAAAACTAGTTTTATTTATCTGATTTAATATCATTCCGTAAATATCAAATTCGGATGAAACCATATTAGAGTCTAAACTAGCCTTTGCTAGACTGGGAGTTCTTAATGAGAATATTTTATAATACATAGTATCGAATATTCTTCTAACATGTTCCTTCTCTCCAGAAAATATTGTTTTTCTATATCTGTCTGCCTTTTCAAACAAAGATTCTATACTATAAGTATCATCTCTAAGTCTAGAATAATCATTCCTAGTTACAGGATTTTCCTTTAGTATTCTTAAAACTTCTTTGAAGTTTCTATAAGATAAGTACTGGTTTGGGACTATCTTATAGACTCCTTTACTATCTCTATCATATAGATTAATATTTTCCAAGAACTTTCTAACTAAAGGGTTAGCTTCATCCGACTCTTTAGATAAATCTTCGTCCCATTTTTGGGCTGGAACTTGCTGAAATGCAAATTCATATTTTGGAATATTATACAGAGGAATAGTGTTGGAACCTCTCAGATTTAGTCCAGTTCTTGATATTCCTACTATTTCCGAGAAATTAGGGTTAGTTATAAGTTTATCAAAATTTACTAGAGAGTAGAAGCTATAAAAAGCATTATCCTCAACAGGATCATTGCTTGATTTATATTTTCCGTTCACTAATCTCTCACTGAACTTGTTCTGGGCAGCCTCTAATAGTAGATTATAGGGTATAATTTGCAATTCACTACCCTTAGTTCCTAAATCTTTATATAGAGGGAAGTTATCTATTTCTAAGTATTTTACTATGTTATCTACATAAGTCTGTTTTAGTCTCTGTATAGAGAAATTAAGATCTACTGTAGATTTAACGATTCTCTCAGGCTGCAGCAAAACTGCACTATTAACTAAACTTGTATTAAACCATTTAGAGAATAATTTAAGAGTATTATCTCCTAAAAAACTATTTGTAAGAGAATCTGTAAGTCTTGGCAGTTTATTTACTTTATTAGGTCTTAACTCTCTTCTTAAATATTTTAATCTATTATAATCTTTCAATATCAATGATGCTACTTCTGAGAACTGTTCTTCATTTAAATCTTCGTCCTCAAAATTCTCAGTAACTACATCAACAAAATCATCTACTGAACTAGGTAATTGTCCTGTTTGAGTAAGTAATTTAATAGAGAGACCTTTTAAAGCCTCTCTATCACTTACTATCTTCCCATCAACATCAACTGAGAAAACATCATTAAACTCTGTAACGGCAAGAGTGTTATCTAATGCTCGTCTAAAGTCCTTACAAATATTAGCCATTTGAACACTGATTTGTTTGTTTATTTGAATTTAATGCTTGTAATATGTAATTAGTAAGTGCCTTTACAGGCAAATTCTTATTTACATTTTTATAATTAGGTTTTAAAGAATTCCTAATATCCACAGCTTCAATAACTTCTTGATCTTTAAACATTTCTATTACACCTTTTATGGCGTCTAAATCTGATGAATCCAAATCATCGGATAGGTTAACTCCTACCCCCTCTACGTCTAAGACATTTTGAAGAGTTTCCATAAATTCGTTTGACGATTGTACTATAGTTTCTAATTGTTCTACCTTTTCTAAAGTAGAACCATTTAAAGTGAAGAACTCGTCTGTAAAATTAAGTTGAATCTTATTCCCGTTAACCAAAATTTGAACTGGGATGTTATTTCCTAATAATACTTTTAAGTTTTCTTTAATAGTATCATCTTCCAATATCTCAAATGCCTTGGATTTCAATAATTCTATTGCATTATTGTTTCCGAGCTCTTCTGCTTCTATAGCTTCATCTTTAATTCTTAACATAATAGCTTTTCCATCTACAGGAATAATCTCTCCATCTATAGATGCTACTATTCCTAGATTTTTATCTTTTCTGTTATTATAAAGCTCTTCTATTTTAGATTTTAAATTAGCTAAATCCACTGTAGAATTATGCAAATTTAGCTTATCTAGGTAACTATTCAAAGTGTTTTCAGTAGTCTCTTCGGATATTTCTTCAGATGTTTCTACAGGAGTATTATTCCCAAATTGAATAGAGCTTAAATCTATATATGCGTTAGGGATCTCAATTAATGAGTTAAAATATAGATCGTCTGTTGTGTTAGAAGATCTATAGAATCCATTTTCACTCATATCTGAAAATATTCCATTAGCCCATATACCATCCTTATATTGTGCAGTATGATCAATGCCAATAGATGCAGCATTCATTAATTCTGGACTCTTGTTTACTATTTTAAACAAGCTATGTGTTAGCATAGTTCCTCCGATAAAATTGGCTGCATAACCTTTATTTATTAACCAGTCTATTAAATCTCCCGATATATTAGTGTACTCATTTACTCCTTCTGAAGTAGCTGGAGTAAGTGTACTAAGTATATTAGGATTATCTTCAGCTAGTTTAGTAAATGCGTCATATAATTTTAGAAAAGCTTCTAAATCAGAATACACTCCATCCACCATAGCTTTGTTAGCTTTATCTCCAAATATACTAGTTAGCTTTTCAGTTAATTTATCCCTATCTAGGTTCCTTATCTGTTCTACTATTTTGTTTTTGGGCAGATTATCTAATAGAGTTTTTGTGTCTTTTCTAAATGTGGAACGATCTAATCTTTCCCAATCTACTTTAAAATTATTACTAAAGTGAGCAATTGCATCGGATCATTCTGATATTAAAGTGTCTATAGTTTTCTTAACAGACTGTAACTGGTCTGGAGAAACTATACCATTATAATATTCTATATCATTATTTAGTGCAGTTGCATTTCCAGCATATAGATCTTTTAGAGCTGTTTCTATATTTTGATTCTCTGCTCTCGCTGTTAGGTATCTTTGGAATCTGATTAATTGTCTACGTAATAAAATAGGTTGTCTATATCCAGAAAATGACGTGAATTTTATAACTCTCTTCCCATTCTTACTATTGTATAAAGTTCCCCATTTTTTCATATAGCTAGTAAAATCATATCCGTGCAAGCTTGCTCTTAAAGGGACTATATTGTTATTTTCTCCAGATATTCTCTTTTCAAACAAAGATTTAAACTCATCTGGATTTATAAACAAATCTCTAGAATACAGTACAAACGGATAACCAGCTTGAATATAATTGGCTTTTGTTTCTTTATTAGCTACCCAGATTTTCCCAGAAATGTTAGCTCATGGATTATTCTTAGAGAATTTAGATATGGAATTATTATCAAAAGTAAACTTTCCCTCTTTTACTAAAGTTATCTTAGCTTTAGAAAATTGAATATTCATTTTAGATTTATCCAATTTGAAAGATTGATTAGTATTAGCTGTAATTAACTTAGTTCTTATATCTCTGTCTACCAATTTATTAGGATCAGTAATTACTCCTAGATCTATTTCCCAATCTCCAATCTTTCTAAATATTCTATATATGTAATCTGGAGCTTCTATATTAGAATTAACACCATTGTCCTCGGAAGCATATTCATCTGAATATTGAACCTTCTGTATAAAGAATTCGCTTTCTCGTATAGCTTCAATAGCTTCGGTTCTGGATGTTATACCGAATTTAGGGAACAAGGAAATAGCAGACGTTAGAAGTGAATTCTGGTATCTGTCTGTATTTTCGTTGCTAAGGATTCTTTCTAAATCTTCCTGATTTCTAAAGATTAAATTCTTTAAAATATTAAACTTAGAGATAATATCCTTATCTCTATCTCATTTTCCTAAATTTCTATTAGATCCAGTATTAAAATTGTACATAATATGACTCTGGAATACTGTAAAGGCTCCAGGATTATCTAATTCTTTAGACTCTTTTATGTCTTTTTCAGCAACTTGTTTTAATACTTCAGACCCAGGAGTAGATGATTTCAATCCCGGAGTCCCGATTTCAGGAGTAGGTTCAGGTTTAGATGGTTTAACACTAGTAGAACTATTTAATTCTAGTCCTTTATAAACACTGCTAATAAACTCTTTGTAGTCACTTACTTCTTTTGGATCAAAGGTACTGCTAGAGTAAGTTTTGTATCTTCTAGAGTTTCCAAGTAGTATATGACTATTAGAAATTAATATAGTCCCATCTTTAGATCTAGACATTAATGTGTATAAATCTCTTAAAGCATTAACTACTGTAGCAGGAGTATCTGCTTTATTAACTTCTTTATAATCTATATCAACTATAGTATAATTATATTCTGATCCCTGAACATCATCTTTATGTACTGTTATAAATTTGCCAGGATACTTATTAGTTAGTTCTGACATCTCAGAAGTAGGAGTATGAGCTTTATCATAAATATAAGCTATATTTTCTCCATCTGGCAGTGATGTAATCATAGACTCTAATTCAGATATAGTTGGAACAGAACTAACTATTTGCTCTCCTCTAACTAATCCAGCAGACTCTGAAAATTTAAAGAATCCATCCTTTTTTATCAAGTTTAAAGTTGAAACTGTATCAGATACACCAGCCTGCCCGGTTTTAAATAGCTCGTCTTGTCTCTGTAGGGAGTCTATAATAGAAGCTAAAGAATTAAGATTGTCCTTCTTATGATTGTTGTTAGCTCTAATACTAACATCTAAAGATGGTGTTGAAAATGCTGTTAGAGATCCTCCACTTCCCATTATTCCATTAAATCCATTCTGTTTAGGATCTCCTAAATTTAAAGTATATAAATTAGGGATACCCCCTAATATCATGAGTTCGAAATTAGATAAATGTGTATACTCATCTATTATTAAGACCTCTCTATTAGGAGATATTTTACTTTTATCTAATTTCTCTAATATTTCATTTTTCTTTTTTATAATATCATCAACTTCAACTTTTGAATCCCCAAGTAAAGACTCCTTAAATGACTTAATTTCATTTATGACATCCTGACTAAACCATTTAGAATATAATTCATATCCACTAAATACTTCTTCAGATTCAATAGTTTTATGTAACTCATTAGCTCTATCCTGTTTTAATGCGTAAGACGAGAATTTAATATTAGGATCTTGAAGAGTGATTATGTTTTTAAATAATTTAGCTACAACTTTAGTTTTTCCACTACCTGCCGATCCAGATACTAGAGTTTGATTTCTTAAATATATTTCTCTACTTTTATCTGGAAATCTAGTTACAACATCTCCTAAATATTCATTTACTGTGTTAGCCCCAAAAAATGCTGATACAGCTTCTTTTACTACTAACATTTGTGGATATAGAGGGACAATATCTTTAAAGCTATCGTCGCTTATAGATTGAATATAGTTATTTCTAAAATCGTTAGGATCATATACTAAAGTAGACAATACATAGGCTACTACAGATTCATTATCAATGGAAGCTATGTCAAAATCTCTGTTTAGTTTAGCTGGAAGACTTCCATATGGATTTAATTTAGACAACTCTTGAACAAGCTCAGATTTCTGACTATCACTTAAATTTTGAAATTTATTGTAATAATAAGTCTCCATTCTGAGAAGTTCCTTTTCTAAGCTAGTAACCTCATTAACACTTAACTCTTGTCCAAGTGAGGCTTTTACAGTAGCTTCTAACGCTTCTGGTTCAATATCCTCTAAATCAAAAAACTTATTACCATCTAATAGGATTGACTGAATCCCTTTATGGGTTGAGAAAATTCTAATCCAGTTTGCAACAATTTTAGTGTGAATAATTTTATTTTCTTTTATTTTTCCATTTCTGTTTATTGCAGAAATTTCTTTCATTATATTAGCTGCATTAGCTATTTCTCCTAACTGATTCTTAATTTGTTCAGCTCCGTCTACTGATAGAGTTTGCAATTCTTCCAATCCTTTATTTCTTCTATATCCATTTACAACAGTAATAAAATCGAATAAATTAGGATTAGATGTTCCCCTCTTATACTCTGTGCTATAAGTTAATATAGAAGCTAACAAATTAACACTATTAATTAAAATATCAAGTCTGGACTCAGCAGAAGGGTCACTTATTATAAAGTCTACTAGGCTTTTACTTGAAGTTAGAGAATTTAATAACTGTCTATATAGTTCTGTTATATCTTCCCCATAAACAGCACTAGAAATTTTTCCTAGTAATTGAGAACTTATATCCTTTACATTACTAGAATCTAGTAGTTTGTTAGCCTGTTCTATTAAGCTAACTGCAGTAGCATCTGGAGTACTTATTTTTCTAAGTTGTTCTATTAAACTATTTTTACTATTATTATAGTCCAACAGTGATTGTACAGAAGTATCTACTGATAACAAATCTCGTAATAAGTTAGTTACTGTAGTATTGTTTAGTACTACAGTATATTCTTCTCCTAGGTTATTTGTTAATGTAGCTTCATAATTTTGTTCATCCAACTTTTTTAATTCTATGCCATTAGGAGTTCTATCTCCTCCTAATTCTTGCATCTCAACCATTGTCTCTTCATCAACTTCTAGCTTTTCTACAATAGGTTTAATGGTACTTAGTATAGAACTAGCATCCTCAAATTCGTAAGACAATGATTCTCCAGAATTTACAAAGTTTTTTACAATAGTTTCAGTAGAGAAGTCTTTTATGTTCAGCTTATCAATTATAAGTTTTACTTTGTTAGCTGTTTCAGCATCTATATAACCATACTTATTTTTTATTTCCCCTAATACATTTATTACTTGTCCAAGTCTTTGGGTGTCTCCAAAGAATTTAGGGTCTAATCCTAGCTGGAAATACTTTATAAAAGCATCACTACTCTTGGAGTTCCATTCATTTTCTATTTCTTTATTGAAATAGTCATCTACTAGAGACTCTTTTTGCTCTTCTGTAAGAGCATCTTGTTTCTGATTTAAACCATATAAAGAGATTATCTCATCATTACTTCTTCCGTTTCTCTTTTCTTTCTTTAAATCGTCTATTTCCTTTTGAGTAGGAGGCTCCAATCCATCTATTTTACTGTCAATAAATAACTTGTGAAGAGATTCCTGTAAATCCTTTAAGTAGTTAACATCTAACTCTTTTACATTCATGATATCTCCCTGAACTAGATCTCTAGATCTTTTAAATACTTCATAAGCTAAATTTTCTACATTTGAATTATTTTTAGTAAACTCTTGATAAGATTCTTCTATTTCTTTTCTTGTATTTTCGTCAGCTTCTGAATAGTCTTTATTTATTGATCTAGCGTACATATATATGTCAGGAGTATAAAGAGAAGCTCCTAATGATCTACTTAATTTAAAGACGGTCTTATCTAGAAAATCATCAGCATACAGACCTTCTCTCAAATCTTTGATTTTTTGTCTTATGTCGTCGGCAGTTTTTTTAGCTTCGGCTAATTCACTACTATTTGCTTTTTGATCATCTCTTATAGAGTAATAAAGCTCCTTGTATCTCAAATTAGCATTAGCTAACTGTACTAAAAGATTATTAAAAGTATTTATTACTTCTGAGCCCAACCCATTCTCTCTAAGTGCAGCTACTCTTATATCTTTATTCATAGCTTCATTTATAAGGTCTGAGTCAGAAATGCTTAATCCCTCTTCATGGATAAGAGTATCCCAATATTCTACATACTGTTTAAGATAATCAAATAGAATAGCATTTTGACTATCAGAATAGTCCATAGCAGGCTGGAAATTATCATTACCTAACGAGTTTAAAGATAGTCCAGTAGGAAACATACCTTTCTTCTCATATTTGTCTAATTCTTTTAAAATTGGTTCTTTCCCATACTTTCTAACTAAATCCACAAAGTCTAATACATCAGATTTGTTAGACTTAGCTAGTTCAGCTTTATGTCGTTGATATGCTTTCCAGTTTTGAGCTATATCTAAAGCTCTATTTACAGGACCTCCAATAGCACCTCCGACAAATGCAGACAAATATCTTTCTAATGGATTACTATCCAAGTAATTCCAAGACCCCTTATTAGTCTGGTCTATTCCTAATTGCTTAAGTGACCATGCTATAGAAGACGATCCCTGCATAATAATATCCTGAAGCACTTCTTCACTTACTTCTTCAGCCCCTTCTTTTAGAGCGCTTTCCATAAATTCAGAACTTTCCATTAGTTTTTGAACTCTATTGGATATTTTGTCAGCCGTTTGTCTAATCCAAGCTAATTTTCCAGTCTGAGTTTTAGCTGCATCAAAAGAAGCTTGACCCTCATTAGCTAATTGCTTTAGGTTTTTCTTAACTGCTTTACTTACTTCATCTAGACCTAATCCCTTTAAAGCCACATCTCCAAGTTCAGAATCCATTATCTTTTTGAATCCTAATAACGCAGCTAGTGTAGCTGCAGCAGTATAAGGCGAACTAAAATCATTCTCCTTCATACTATCTACTATATCAGAAGATTGAGTTAAAGCCATATACCAAGAAGAAGAAGATCTAGCGAACTTATCAGCAGCCTTTCTCGCATCTAGCATCTTCTTTATCTGAGGCATGGTAAGAAAATCATCAGCAACATCCCCATCAATAAATGCTTGCTGTAAAGATTTTCCGTATTTCTTTAAGTATGTATCTCCATATTCAGATATAAGTTTCTTTTGAAGGTTCATACCTGTACGATCGTATCCTAGAATCCTCATAAAATTTATAGCCCCTTTAGCTACAGCTCTTTGCTGTGCTCCTTGTGTAGCTACATCGCCTACCATCCCAACTAGATTTTCAAAATTCCAAAAAGACTCTTGTCCCTTTTGGCTTATAGATCGTTGGGTTACAAAAGACTTAGTATAAGCCTCTGTGTTATTTAAAAGTTTCCATAAATCGTTATCTTTGTAATTTTTATCTAGAGTTTCGATTCCGACTTTGGAAATAGAGGATAGTGCATCCGCCGCATTAGCAGCAATAAGTCCGTATGCATATACTTCCCCTACATAAGGAATAAATAATGGGGCTATGGTTGCAACCATTTTAGCTACAGAGCCGGCAACAGATTTATCAATTCCATCACTATCAAAAAAGTCAAATTTATTAGCTTGAGACCCGTCTATTGTCAAAGTGTCAGTTATACTAACTAATTCTTTTCCAGAAACATCTTCTCCCTCTCCAAGTTCTTGAACAAATGGCATCCCTTCTTCATCTAACTTATATTCTCCTTTTAAATGGTAAACCTCATTTCCATTGGCGTCAAGATGCGTTCCATCCTCATCCCATTTAGCGTAATATAATGGTTTATTTTTGAAAAAGCTGAGCCCTCTTCTATTATCGTCATTCGGGCGCCAATCAAGTTTATTTCCATCAGCATCTCTCGCGAAATTATCTTGAGCTGCCTCTTTCATTGACCGTCTAGCTTCACCTTGACCATATAAAGAGGATATTCCAGATGTTCTTAATTCTGGATTTGCAACTTTAGTAATTCCGAAAACAGGCAGTTTTCCTTGTCCTTTTCCTTCAATACTAAATAGACTCCAATCGTTTTCTCTAACATTTTTATTGTTTAGATCATTATTAACAAATTTGTTGTACGTCCTAACTGCGCTATCATAGTATTGATCAAATGCCTCCTGGTCAAAATTACCTTCAGCATCGGAAAATTTCTGTTTTATCTGATCTATATTTTGATAATAGTCTTTATTATACATTACAGTGTTACTAGAATTTAAACCTGCTGCTATAAAGTTTTCAGTTCCTTTATCTGGGTTTAAAAATAGTGTTGCTAACCAATCATTTTTTTGTTCCATTTTTGTTACCAATTAGTTCTTATAGATTCATTATTGGATGATTTTACTCCAAACACTCTTGATGGTGTTCTATCCTTTTTATTAACAAATACTTGCCCATTAGATAGTAACGTTTCACTAACTGCAGATGGAGAATATGGTATAAATACTGCAGTTTTATACATATTTACATTACCTATATTTTGTCCAAATAACCTAGAATTAATAGGTCCAGAAGTAAAGTCAATTTCTCCTAAATTGTGTTTTTCTCTATCAGCATTAATTCCCTGTTCTATCTTTCTGGTTTCATCAACATCATTTATTATGTCTGCAGCTCCATTACTGTCAATGAAGTTGTTATCTGAAGCATATCCACTAAATATTAAGAACGGAGCTATTTTATCACTATTATATAGAGCTTGAGTAGATTGTTCTGATGGTTGAATTACTGTGTCAATATAGTCTCCCAATCCTTCACTCTCCAAGGCATCTATAATTTCTGTATTAGAAGCTCCTTTATCTAGTTTCTTCATAGTTTCTTCTATTCGGCTGGTAACTCCAAGATCTACTACTCTTCTTCCGTTGCCGTCTACTTTAGATGGTAGTAAAGCGTATACAGCTCCCTGAGTTGTATCAATTCCTATGTTGCCAAAATCTGTAGGCTTAGCTACTTGAGTTCCTACTGATACTCCAGCCTTATCCAGCATAGTAGATAACTTAGTATCAGTAAATAAAGTATTAAGAGTAGTAATAGGAGATAAAGGCTCCCCTTTAAAATCGGGGAAATTATTATAATATGAAGCCCCCTTAACACTAAACTGATATGTAGAACCTGGATTAAACGTATAATTTACTTTAGATTCTGGAGATAGAGCTTGTCCTGTTGACATCCAGTCATATACCTCTGTTTCAACAGTCCCTTTACCTTCACTATCAGATTCCTTGTTAAGAGATGCTGGCAAACTTAATTTACGTTTCTTTGTAACTGTAGTTTTAGCATTAGCATAATCCTGAATAAGATTAAAAACTCCCTCTACAGGATCTTGACCAGATGCAGCTGCCTTAGCAGCTAAAAACTTTTTATAGTTATCCGGAAGAGATTTATACAAATAATTTTTTGCAGCTTCTAATTGAGCTAAGTTAGTTTCATCTGTTATATTTTCTTCTACAACTCCTTGTTGTAGCAATTCTAATCCCTTTTTTACGTTTCCTAATTCTGAACCTGGTATAAACTGGTTATATTCACTTGAAGTTTTACCAGCTTCGTTTATAACAGTTCTTATATATTCGTCAATCTCCTTACTTCCAACAGCATTTTCTAGTATATTAAATATATTAGTGTCGTAAGCTAAGTTAGAATTATTCATCCTAAGATTAGCTAATTCAGCATTAGTCAGTGGTGCGTATCTATCAGAGTTTTCAGCTAATTCTGTTGGACTTATTTGTTTTATTCCTCCAGCCTCATTGTCGAATGTTATGACCTTACCAAATGAAGTTACTGCAACTTCATCTAAAGCTCCTGACGTTCTAGCTGCATCCACTGCTTTATCAAACATAGCTTTTCCGTTTTGTATTTGATTAATCCTAGATATTAAGGTTAATTGTTTTCTAGCTATATCAGAACTATTTAGTGAGGATCCAAAAGGATTAGCTTCTAAAGGATTTGAGTACATAGAATTAACTTCTGATACAAATCTATTTACATCGCTAGTTAATCCCTTGCCCATCAAAGCCTTTATCATATCATCTGACAATATACCCCCCGGTTGTTCTCCAGTGGGCACTCCAGTTTTACCACTTCCGGCTGTTTGAGCTGTTTGTGGTATATAAGGAGTATAGTCTAAAAATCCATATGCTTGAGCAGAGGAGCCTAACGCTCCTCCCTCTTGCATTTTTCTAATATTTAATTTCATTACAGTTTTAAACTATTCTTAATTAGTGATGCAGAATAATTAGAAATTCCTCTTATAGTTTTATTACCCTCTGTTATAGACAGCCTTAGTAATTTATTAAACTCTTTCTTGTCCTGAAGTAATTTCTTATTATATTCTCTTATATTCTGTAGTGCTACCCTCTCTCCAAAGCTTAGAGAACCGCCCTTCTTAAGAAATACAGAAGGTTTTCGTCTTCTAGCCATAATATCCTCATAGCCGCGATTTGTTATTTCTCTGGCTTTCTCGGCCATAGCTCTTCTTATTCTAAGTTGCTCCTCTGGAGTTTTAGCATTTGCTAGTTGGATTTCATATGGAGATAGCTCATTATTATATATTTGGCTCCATTTATTTCTAGTCGTTTCTAAATCTAGATTTCTATTCCACTCATTAATCCCTTCCAGCCTTTGCTGTTTACCGAATAGCCAATTAGCCAAATTTTGACCTCTCTTAAGACCTTTAGCTCTTTCAAAAGCAGCTTTAGCCTCTTGAGCAGATGCCATTCTAAGTTTATTTTGATTGGCGTTTTGGATTCTAGATAGCGTATTGGTATTTTGAACTTCTTGTGCCCTCTGGGAAGTTGTATTATAGGTATCCAAATTGGCTAATCTCCCTCTTTCTTCCTGACCTACTGCAGCGGATTCAGCCTCTAGTTGTTGTGCAAAGTTTCTAACTGAATCACTTGTAGCAGCTCTAGCTCCAAGTCTTCTAAACTTATTAGCTGCATTTTGATAAAACATCTCCATAGGGAGATTATATTGAACCTTAGAATATAGTGTGGGAGCGTCAGTTAGAGCAATTTGTGGGTTATACTTTTGTCTATTATTGAACCATTGAGTGAGTCCAAATCTTAAATCGCCTATATTTTCTGAAGATAGTCTTATGTTAGGAAGTTTAGATGGATTTATTTCATTTCCAGAAATATCTTTAATTTTCGAAAACGTTTCAGAAGTTGAACCATTTAAAGAAGAATTATCCAAATTTGGCTGAATGTTCTCTTTAGATGGTTGCTGAGCCATTGGTCTTATTCTCCATCCTCCATGAGTTGCTTTATAAAACTTCAACCCATTTTTATTAAGCTCTGTATTGTATAGTTGAGCTATTTCATCAGATATTCCTCTACCTAAAGTTCTTTGTATAGTCATATTTCCGAATCTTCCATCTTCTCCCAGGTTTGGTCTATCTCCGCTATTTCCAACTCCAGTAAATCCTTTGAATATGGGATTATTAAGACCTCTAGAGTTTCATACAAATTGCATTCTTTTAGTTTTGGGATCGAACTTTATATTGCTTAGAGATTGTGTTCCCCAGTTATTCAAACTTCCTTCTCCATAAGTGCTTGTATAATTATTATCGTAGAGATCTTCATACCCATTAAACTGCGTATAATTATCTCTATTTAGACTTCTAAGATAATTTAGTGTTTCTTCTGATTTCAACAAGTCTCTATCTCTATTATAAGAAGAATTCATAGAAGTATTTCTAATACTTTTAGCGGCTGGATTATATAAAGCTGCTCCATTCTGAGCTTTCACAATTCCTCCATTTTTATAATAACTAGGCTTTTCTTGTTTTTTAATAAAAAAGTCTATAAACAAGTCCTTTATCTTATTAGCTACAGCATTAGTTGCTTCAATTCTCTTATCCTGAAGACTACCCTTTTCTATTATAGGTTGTCCTGGAATTACTCAATTACCTATTTTAAGAGGCGGTCTGATTTGAATGTTTTTGTGATTTGGAGTTCAAGGTTCAGATATTCCAGATACTGAAGATTCTCTAAATAAGTCTCTAATAGTGGCTTTAGTTTCTTCTTTTTTAGCTGCTTCCTCAGCTTGTTTACGTTCTAATTCCTCCATTTTGGCTAAATGTTCTGGAGAATCTTCTTCTGCTATACGTTCAGATTCTGTCATTTCTCCTAATTCATCCTCCAATTGTTGAGTTTTAATACGAGCCTGCTCTTCAGCTGCTTGTCTTTGCTCTGGTGTCATTCTAGAATAATCGTAATCAGCTTTGTTCATAAATAATGAATATAAGTCAGCTTCTCCAGCATTGTACAAAGATTGTTTTAAAGAATCTAAGTTCTTAGATTTCAAAGCCGCCTCAACTTCAGCAAGAGCATTTAAGTATTCATTTTTATCTTTAAATGAAGTTGATGAAAAATCATAATCTCCAGTTAGAGATTCTCTATAATTGTTTAAAGCATTTAAAGCAGTATCTCATTTATTTTCATTTGCATACCAAATTTCTTTTTCTGCATCTGATTCATTATTATCTTTAAATATATTTTTTCTAAGTTGTTTTCCATATCCATAAGTAAAAGATTGCTTTGCAGTATTAGGAATATCTTCTTGACTACTGTTATGTGGAGATAATGAATTAAATACATTATTAAAATATGCTAAAGCTATTCTCTTCTTGTCTCCTCTTATTTTTCCAAATAAGCCTCTTCTAGCTGGATTACTATCTGTGATAAGTGACTCATCCGAAACAGCATATGTTCCGTCTACATTTCTTCTAATTTTTCCTTCTTTAAATCCCTGTAAATAAGAGTTCATGTATCCTCGTATTTCTTCTGCATCCTTACCCTCTATGCCTTGTTTTTGTAGGTAAGAATCAAAGTTATTATTCATAACTGCATTTTCAAAATCAGAGTATTTATATTGATTAGAACCCCAAATTACTGGATTTTCTTTAAGTTTATTAGAATCAACCTTATCACCGTTAGCTAATTTTAATATTGCTTGTGACATTTTTATATAACAAAAAGGGAACATACAGATTACCTTCTATATGCTCCCTATTAAATTTTAGGACTAGTTTTTAATTCTGCCAACAAATTTTCCGCCTTTTCTATAGACTGGTTCCCCCTGTGGAGCAGTTTCAGGTCCACCAGCTTCTCCAGCCATCTGTTGAACTAACTGTAGGAAACCTTGACACACTTCTAATGCCATTTGTCCGTCATTATTCTGCAATGCTTGAGCAGCCATTTGTGCTAACATTAGTAGAGCATCATCTTCTCCTTGAGGTGTGTTTCCGCCTTCAGCCGTATTTCCAGCAGGAGCTGCACTAGTATCGTTTGTTTGTGCTCCCATCGGTCCACCTTCCTGTAAAAATTGTACATTTGTTTTAATTTTCATATACTTAACAATTAATTAATTATTTAGTTTCATCTAGTAAATATGCAAATTTACAACAATAGTTGCATATTTAAAAATATTTTTATAATTTTAAAGGAAATCAATTTTATATAGACTATTACTAATCTTTTTTGTTTTCTGGAGAGTCTACGTACTCAGGTTCGTTTGAATCTTGTATATCTAGAAATTTAAACATCTTCTTTCCTAAGGCTCTAAAGTGTTTATCTTCCTTAGATGCATCTGCCTTTTTAGCCATTTTTATTAGAGCTACAGTATTCTTTCTACTGAATATTCTAGCTCCATTTTCTAACTCATATTGTATAGACCCATCTGGAGCTATAACCTTCAGGTTAGAATCATCACTATCTAATTCTAATTCATCTCCTTCTTCTATTCCAGAATTTATATTAACTTCTAAAACGTATTTAACGTTATCTTCTTTAGCTATATCTAAATTTCTAGGTTCCCCTTGATATATAGAAATAACTTCTCCGTCTTGATCTATAAAAATAATGTCGAGAGGAATAAGAGTGTCTTTCATTCAAAATCCCACTGTCTGAGGCTCATCATATACAAACAGCATTCCCTCATCGTCTTCTAGTTTAGAAACACCTTGAAGTCCTTTTAATTTATCTTCTTTAGATTCTACTAGCTTTACATTGTATTCGTTGTCTCCTATTTCTATTCTCATTATTTTACCTCATTTAAAAGTCCTGTATTATCCTGTGTATTATATAGTATCTCTTGAACTAGCAACTTTCCGGCTTCGATAGCTATTGCATCTTTTTCTTTAGATGAATGTTCATAGTCAGAGTATTGGTCTCTAAGTTTTTCTAACTTCTCAGTAGTTTCTTTAGTAAAGATAATCTCATTTCTTTCTATTTCGGCAACTTGTTTTATTCCGTTTTCCCCCTCTATAATTACTGGGATGCCTTTTTTCGTTATTTTCCCGTCCAATTCTGGAGTATTTATGTTATGTTTACGAGCGTGTAGAGCACCTTCTGGAATTACATTAACTTTACCTCCCTCTTCGAACTTTTGGAAGAAATTAGGTCAACCCTGTTTATATTCTTTAGCAAATATGATAGCTTCCTCTGGAGTCATTTTTAAGTAATTTCCAGTTTCTATTGCTCTATTCACAGCATCGTCATGACTTAAAAATTTAAGTTCCCCATCAATTTCTTGGATACGAGGAATAACATATTCCCCAGCTGACTCTAAATAGTGACTGCCTCTAGCAGGATTTCCATTATCGTCAACAAAATCAATCCCTTTAGGAGTCTCAGAGAGTCTTTGAATAAATCTTGGATTACTTTTTTTAGCAAAATTTATAAGTTCTTCTATAGAACGAGGTTTACCTCCCTGTTGAAATTTTTTCGGAGATTCTTCTTTTAAATGGTTAAGGACTTTATGAGCAAATGATAAATCGTAAGACACTTTGGTTCCTGATTTTCCAAATCTAATTCCGTTATTTTGCTGTCAACCCCCAGACATATTTAGGTTATACCTATTTGCTAAATTTTGAATAGATCCAACTGCTGCTTCCTGATCTGTTTGCGCTGATTTAAGTATGCCTTCTGATTTTATTCTTTGTTGCTCTCTTTCCGCTACCTTTTTAGCATATCTTTTTCCTGCTCCTATGCCGAATAGTCCAAATTTTTTGGAATCCAATTTATCTAACCCTCCATATGATGAAGAACTATCTGTTAGTTCTTTAGAGGTATTACCTTTTACATTGGGACCTATAGAGGTAAATAAAGTACCTAAGACTTTAGCTCCAGCTCCAACTATACTACCTACAGGTCCAAATGCGGATGCTATATCTCCAATAGTATTCATAGCCTGTCCAGCTATTTGGCTTCCTTTATCCTCCGCTTGGGGTGTTAGAGATTTTATCATTCCAGTGGCAACGTTTGTTCCAGAATTAAGTAGTCCAGCCCCACTCTTCTTTAAAAACCCACTTAGATTTCCAAGTTTATTAGAATCAGCTGTAGTAGATGTTTTTCCAAAGGAATCTACTTGAGCTTGAACTTGCTCTGGAGTAGGTAAACCTGGAATGGTATTATTTAGATAAGAAGATTTCCTATTTATGTTATTTAATACTCCCTGGCTGTAGTTTTTGAATTGACTAGAAAAATCTAATTGAGCTGGAATAGTGTAAGCAGTTTGAGCTGGATTGCCAGAAAGTATATTGGGGAGAGTATATCCTCCCCCCTGTAGTTTTTTAATTTTATGCATAACTTATAGAATATATAGTTCTTAAAGCTGATATTATAGCTTTATCTTCTCCACTGTATCTAACTTTAATTCTAATATATTTATCTCTAATTCTAGTTTCTTTTCTAGCAGTTCAACCATCTAAAGGTAAGGTTACATCAGTAATATCATATTCACTAGGAAGATCATTCGAGCTTATTTCATCCTTTTCTATATCGTTTGGAATATTATTTAATATAATCTGTGGAACTTTATTTCATTTAGATTCATTTTTTTGAACATAGTTTATAGGACGTATTTCAACTTCTCATATATCTTCCTTGTATTGCATATTACCTCTTAGTCTTCCTACTTCTTTTAAATCAGCTCCTTTACAGTGGGTAACTAAAGAGTACTCTCCCAAGTTATCATCATAAACTACTTCTGTTCCTGTCATATTTTGATAATCTTTATTAAATGCTGACTGCTTTTGTTGATAGCTGTCGTAAATTTTATCAAAGGTGTCAATTCTCTCATAGTACCACGGGAATAGAGTAGAAGGAGTTTGTTGATCTAATTTAGTACTAGTATAATCCCTATTAAATATAATATCTGAGCCTAAATTTTGGTACAATTCTTTTGTAGCCTCCTGTCTATAATATATATTAGGTTTATCCTTATTAAACCCATATACTTCTCCAACTATTTGATAATGGAAAGATTCTGGCTTAGCCTTATTAGATATTATATTTAAATTTTCAAATATCTTATGTATTCCGGGATTGTCATTTACTATAAACTCAAATTCAAATGGATGCTGTTTTCCGTACCAGAAACAAGGTTTTAATTTTTCTTGAATATCTATGATTCCAGCCTTCCCATGTTTTCAGAAGTCTGTAGTAAGATTGACTAATCTTCCTGATTCATCCGTTGCATTAGCAAAGTTAGAATCTACTACAGCTATAGTATCGCTAAATTGACCTCTATTTACAGTTATGTATTCCTTCCATCCATTTAAATGTTGGGACAGATTTGAATCTTTAGAAATTTCTTCTGAGTTTAAATCACAGTAGATGTCTAGATATATTACCTTATCTCTTGGATAGTCTTCTTTAGCATACAATTTGTTATTCTCTATATAAAAATATTTAGAAAATATATTCTTCTGTAAAGAAAATGTAAAGAGCAGTGCAGAATCTATTTTAGTGGAGGTATTTAAAATGTTATCTTTTAAAACTCTATTAACAACATTTAGGTTTCCAACAAGTCCGGGAGATTGTATCATAATATTGTCTAATACAATTCCGTCTCCTGACATTTCTGAGTCTATACTACTTATAGAGTACTGTTCGCCAGTCATACCTAGTTTAGCAATAGCCTTGGAAGTATCCCTATCGAAACTAAAGAATATATTATCTATATTTCCAGAGTAAGAGGGAACTCAAGAGTATTGAGTTATCCATTTTCCTAATACTTCGCTAAAACATATATTTCATACATTCTCCTCTATTCCATATAAATTATCGTAGAAGGTGAACATTACATCTTGTTTATAGGCATTATAATGAGTTTTTACATTTCTTATACCTATGATTGGCGTCTTCTCTCTTTCTTTTAAAGTGATATTGTCATTTAGATACTTTTGTATTTTAAAGTCAGAAATCACTTCAAAAGTCTCTCCATTAGTTCTTCATATTTTCTTTGCAACAGTATCTACTCCATACATAAAGTTTGGAGTAAGTATAACACTTTCTGGTCACATACTTCCATAATTGGTAGATAACATTCTAGGATTTAATGGAAGTACATTAGCTGTATTAATGAAAGCTGGACCTCCAGCACCTTCTCCAGATACTACTCTTTCATTTACTGGAATTAATGCTACTCCATGCTCGAATACACATAATATATTTCCAGAGAAAGATTTAAGACTTACTATTGAACCATGTTCTCTAGTATAGTCCTGAAATTGAGTTGATTTAAACACTCTATACCCATTTTTAAATGCATCATTAACAAATATATCAGAATATAGTATTCTATTATCAAACTCATTTTTCAAATATGGAACATTCGGCATTACGTAATTATATCTATATGATAATGTATTTGCTTGACCCGAATTATATAAACTAGATTCCGGGATTTTAGACTCTCCTGTTCAACTTAATTCATATAACGGATGAAAGGCTCTAGGTCTTCCAGTTAACCCTAGTTCATTATAGTAGTTGTTGTCAACATCTCTTAAACTAATATTTATATTTGCTAAACATTTAAAGGTTGCTCAATGTCCTATTTCCACGGCATTGACATCCCCTCTATTTATATCTCCATTTTTTTCATTATCGTCTATACTATAATTTTCTTTTCATGTGGTCTCGTCCACTATAAGGTCATTAACTGGAGCTTCTGGGTCTTGGAAATTACGTTGCATTCTATGAGTAAAGTTTCCAATATAACAATCTCCTCTATAGCACACAATATTTCCTACTGTTCTATCTGACAAATCTACACGCTCACTAACGGCGGCAAATGGAGTTTCGTCAGTAAATCTTATTCTGAAGTATTGATCCATTCTCGAATCATTGTAATCCGAAACTCTAATATTTATCATATTGTTGTAACCGTTGAAGTCCTCTATTCCAATATAAGTTCCAAAATTACCCCTTACTATATTAGTCGCAGCAGTATCTAGAGAATCTTTTCTCATGTATGAAACTCTCCAAGCCTCTTCCCCCTCCCCAGCTCTAGCTGAAAATTTTTGAGTACCAGAAGTAGTCATTTTTGTACCATCCTCAACTAATGTTATTTTAATCCCTTGAATAGCCTTTATCTGCTCGCCTAAATCCTTATACTTATTAATGTAGAAATGACGTTGATCAAAATCTTGAGCAGATAGATGTTCAAATGGTTGATTCGGAGCTTTGGTAATAGTAAACTCACTCCCAGTAAATAACTGATTAAAAAATGGAAGTTTCAATTCTGCTTCTGGACATATAGCAGCCTCAGTTCTGACATTACTGGATAATAGAATACGTTTATTGAAATCGTGAGTTAGTAATCTATTAGAATCAATAAAAGATTCTACAAAACCTTGACCTTTTTTATATTCTATACAGGGTAAATGAGAATTTTGGTCTAAATATACGGTAAGTGCTTGAGCTAAAATAGTAGGAATTCTCTTCTGTCTTACAATAAAAAATCCTCTGCAATATTTTTTTAATTCTTCCAGAACGTCTAAATTAAACTTAAATTCTATACCTATTGGGTTAATAGAATCTGAGTGTATAGGATTAATATTTTCATCAATTCTAATGGTTCCTTTTACATTTTCTAAAGTATCACCATTTAAAAGGAATGTATCTTCATTAATCTCAATATAATTTCTAGCTCCATTTTCATATAGGGGAATATCTGTAAAATTATTTTCTACACTTAAATTGTTAACTCCTCTAGTATCGAAAGCGGGAGATAGTGAGTAATCTTTCATTATAAAGACTGCGGAAAATCTATATATTTCTCCAGGTCAGTACCCCAATCTATAGTATATGTTTCATGGATTATAATATTCATACAAATTAGTTTTATCCTTATATTCATAATCAACATACCCTATAGAGTCTCCATTGTAAACATGTGGAATAAATCTTAATGCTAAGTCTCTTAATTCTTTGTAGGGAATTTCAGGTCTAGATAGATTTCCTAAAAATAACCTATTTTGGCACTGAGCTTGGGTTTTAACCGTACTTGCCAAAAAGTATTGAGCATTTATGTCTTCTAAGTTAATATCTATTTCAGGATCGTATCCAGATAATACTATTTCACATGATGAAGATTTAATAACAAAATCTCTGTCTATTTTTACAGCTTTAGTTACTAAAACGCCATCGGGACCAGACGTAGTTCTAGTATAATATACTTTTACATAGTCGTAAGCTGTATCTATATTAGTAACCCTTAACTTTATTAATTTATTACTATTCTCGTCCATTAAACCTCCTCTAATAGAAGTAGGAGAATTGACAGACCCAATATAGCAACAAACGGTTCCAGATTCTGCTATGAAATCAGTTTCATTTCCATCTACATCAGAAAGAGTAAAATAGAAGTTATAATTTCCAACCTTATTTACACCTCCAGATTCTACCCCCTCAAATATAACTTGAGGTATTTTGGTAATTCTTTTGTATAAAGATGTATCTAATTCAAACTGAACTGGATCATTTCTATATATATTAGTATTATTATTCTTATATCTTTCTATTATCTTATATGTATTGTTTTCCAGACAAGTAAATCTGGAGTTTATCATCTTGGGAGTATTGACATCATCATTCAATATTAAATTTACAGTACCGTCATACGATGGCTGACATTCTATATTTACAGGATGATGCAAACTAAATTGAAGAAGATTAGTATCAAAATCAACCAATTCTCCTTTTATATGGTCTGAGCTGTTTTCAACTGTTCTTAAATTTCTAAATGGGTTATATTCATAGGCTAAGTTTCCCTCTTGATTTAATTTATTAAACTTTACCTTAAATACCTGACTGAAATTTATAGAAGTAGTAGAAATTGCTCCTCCAGATTGTACAACTCTCATATTACCAAGCTTTTAATTTTGGATAAATTGCAGCATTTAAGTCGATATCGAATGAGGGACGACTTCCCACATTTGCATCATTTCTTACAGTATCTGTTCCAGATGCTTTTATGTATAAAAGTGGTCTAGACGATTTATTTGTTTTTCTAATCTGAAAGAAATCAGAGTTCACCGACATAGTTTCTCCATCTGGATAGGTGAACTTTCCTTTAAATGGCTCATACGAGTCCCCAGACTTTATGTAAACTGTATCTTCCTTATATGGAGACTCTAGGATATTACCATCAGAATCCACTACAATATCTCCCAGACTGTCTACAGATGAGGCTTTATTGAAAGCAGAATACCATTTTTCCATTGATACTGTAGACCCTAAACTATAACTTATAGTATAGTCTAAATCATTAACAGTTTTTATATTAGTATGTATAATCAAATTATTATCTAGAGAGTCTCCAATATTAGTATATTGAGGTAACAATCTAGTTATTTCTGCTTTAACATCTGTAGGATTAAAATTAATTTTAGTATTTCCATTACTATAAGTTATTAAATTGTAAGGGATGTCTTCTTCATTATACTTATATGTATTTAATATAATACCGTATTTGTAGGTAATTTTAAAATCCTCATTGAAAGTTCCATGATAAACTATAGTGTCAGAATTTGGAACTTTTACATTATTAATAGTAACATTTGTATTTTCTAGTGTATATAGATTATGCAATAAATTGTATAAAATATCACAGCTAGTTAATTTGGTTCTAGCTCCCTGTTGAGGATATTCATGTAAACAATTTTCAACAGAATATTTATTTCCAGTTACATTATTAGCTACTACGCCTCCTAGGTTAATAACGGTATAGCTATAATCATTTATTCTTCAAGCTATCACCATTGGGTCTTGCCTAACTTTATTTTTTTCACTTCCTTTTTTATAAGCCTGCCATCCAGAGGCTATATTCTTACCCTTAATATATCAGCAATCATCACTGCCATCAGTATCTATAGCTATAAAAACAATTGGATGTTTTAACTGGAAAGAATTATAAGAGTTGACTCTATCATGTTGGCAGGCAGCACTTCAATTTCCATTAGACAATTTTTCTTCGGTAGCTGGAGGTAAACTTCCATCTCCTGTCAAGTAAGTATAGCAAAATTCATTATTATGTTTTCTTTCATATGGTAAACTTCCACTATATTCTATGTGGTCACTGTTATTAGAAAGCATAGTATTGGGAATACTTCCATATACTGTTCCTGCAACGTATTCCTGGAAGTCTGTTATATCTCTAACAACTCTAGTCAATTGCATAGCTTCTAATTCTGTAGATTGTTCTGCTATGCCAGTAGCCATAATTCCTCTTCTAATATATCCACTGATATGAGTTGAATAGGTATTGTCCTGCAATTCAAGTTTTGTTTCCTCTATGTTGCCTCTTCAATTTTCTCCAAATTCTGTCTTCATAGCATTCTCCAAAGCGTCTTTGTTTTCTATAGAAGATCCTAGATATTGAGGAGAATCATTTACCGTATAGGAATAGTTATCATTCATTTTTACTACTAATCCGTAGTCTTCATTACTTTCATTTATAGTAGCCTTCCAATTTAGCTCTCCAAATTGATTATTATCAACGAGAGTTGGAGTTAATTTAAACGTACCGCTAACACTGTAGATAGTAGATGCTCCAGCATATACCTTATCTCCTTCTTTTATTTGACTCATAATTTTACTCATATTAGGAGTAGGTAGTGGAGTAACTTCGGCATTTTCTAAGTTAGTCTCTATTTCGTAATCTATAGTAACTGGATAATTCAGTTCAGCAAAATCCTTAGTTTCATACTTAATGAAATTTTCGTTAAATACTCCAGTTGTAAATACCATTTTGTAATATCTCTTTGGACTAACTTTACCTCCAGACCTATTTACAAAATTTATATCAATAACTACAAAGTAAAAATGATCTTTCTTTAAACCATATACTGTTTTACTATTTATAAATGGTATTTTTTCAGAGAAATTACCGTTATAGTTATCTTTTGATCCACAAGTATAATACTCATGTGTTCCATCAGGAGCTGCAAATTTAACTGGAGCCAATCTAGGTTCCATCATATCATGAAAAGTAAATTTTACTTCGCTTACTTTTAAGAACTTTATAACATCAAAATCAAGCCCCCAGTTTACTTTTAAGTAATCTCTATCAGCATAATATCTCCACTCAGTTAGCTCGCAGAAACCAGTTCCTAAAGCACTAAAATCAATAATTCCAGATACAGCAAATGATGATAATTCTCCATATTTACAAATAGGAATTATTTTGTAGTCTAGAATATCAGTTTTCCTTAAATCAGCCAATTCTATATACAACCCAGGAGTAGTAGAGTATATTGGGTTATTGTTTAAGTTAGAGGTTAATTTAAACTGTTCAGCATGAATATTAGATTCTGTAGTATAACTTCCTTGAAAGGATAACCCAAATTCTGGATTAGTATTGGAGATACTATCCCCCTGCCCATCTACTGAGAGCAGTTTTATATCCCTAGAAATGTTAAACGTGTCAATAGTTAATAGTTCTACTATTATAGTTAAATATCCAGATGTCTTACTTGTAAATACTTGTCATTTAGTACTAGTTTCGATATCGTTTGTATCTATAATATAAGGGCTTTCTAAATCCTCTTCTATGTATGTTATATTGTTTTCTTTGTCTACTATACCTATATGTATCTTTAAAATTCCTTCATAAGTACCTGAAAAATACTTAGATATACCAGAGGAAGTAATTATAAACTTATCTCCTGGATTAAGTCTATATAAATTTTTCTTGTTTTCGTCATATATATCTAGTCTGATATATGCATTGCTAGTATTTATGTTTGTGCTAGTAGCAAAGTTTCTGCCTAGTTCTTCAGTACTTATTTGTCTTTCGGGTGAAGGAAAGCTCCCTAATTGACTTTTACCAGTCAAAGGATTGTATGAAGCCACATATATAATACCTCCGTACTCAGTCATTCCGACTGGGATATATCCAGAAGGTAATCTAGCTGTCTCTACTCGTCCGTTTCCTACATCATTTTGAAGAATAAACTCATTTCCGTCATAAGTTACCAACGTTGCATTTAGAGCATCTGTAAGTACATTAGCTGGAGTATTAAGCGGATGTAGATCTTTTACAAGCCCTTCTGTAAACGTATTCACTGTCTCTTTTCTCATATTTCTTTACCTATTTATTGTTTTAAACCCATTAGATTCTAATTCTCCTAAGTATTCTGCTTTATCTGTTCTAAAGTCTTTTTTCAAGTATCTATAACCTAAGTCAGTTCCAGTAGGGATTTTAAAAAAATATTTTTTATTATACTCAGCTACTTTACATTCTTTAAATATTTTATACAACATAATAGTATTATCAAACGTAAAGTATTTTCTCTTTCTCCCTTTAGATTTTTGTTGAGATAGGTAATTTTGATATTGATTATCTGATAAAGCAAAATAATAGTACCCATCTCATTGAGTTTTAGCCCTGTTATACAGCACTCTAATCTTTACTATCATTTTTTTTACATAGTATTGGAAATGCTTAAGAGAATCAAAGGTTAGGTTTCCTATATAAAATAAAAACTTGTTTTTGGAATCATCCTTTAATATTGTATCTCCTCCATAAACATTATGCAAATATACGGATTTTCACCCATAATTCATAATTCTTTCTATATCTTTTTTTGGAACTTCTGGAAATGCCTCAGAAACTTTATCATAGTAGTCTTTAGTAGTCTTAGGAATAGATACATAATATTGAAGTCCTTTGTTAGTATTCTCAGTTATTAAGTTCCTCATTCACTTACTTATATAAATTGGCTTATGAATATCTCTTTCACTGGCAAAATACATTAGCTCTAAGTGATACCCAGAAAAATTAGATGCAAGATAATCGACGTCTAATCACTTACCATTTCTTCTGGCTTTTTTAAAGTCCTCTCCATAAACCCTTTTCATTTGTATGTAACACTCTCTCTGAGTAGGCAGTTTAAATGTTACATTATTTTCAATAATATCTAATAATATAACCTTAACAGAATAGTAAAATATTCTGATAACTACTGCCCTTCTGTCTAGTGTATTAAATAACCTTTTACAATCTTCCCTAGAAATTAACAATTTTTTAAGGGGAAAGTTAGCAAAAAGGTCTTTGCTTGTAAAAGCATATCCAGTAGCAAAATTCATATATTTTAAAGTTAGACCATTTAAAAGAAGAAACTCCGAATTAACTCGAAGTTCTCTTTTTAAATGGTTAGTGTATAGGTTTAAATGAAAAATTAAATCTTTTCCTGTCTCAGCTAGAGTTGGCATCTAGAATTTCATTCCATTCATTTTGATTGATGTAGTATGGAACTCTAGCAGCGCTACATAATTTCAGCCATTCTTGATAAAGCATTTGGTATTCTTGGAGTATAGCATTATTATGGGATACTAATCCGTCTCTTCTCAATCTAGTCATTGCACAGTATGTAGCTATAGCCAACGCTTCTTTTTCTGTAATATAAGGTAATCCTTCACTATCTAATACTACTCCTTTGTATAATATATTAATTGTACCATAATCTCTGTCGAAATATAGTTTATCCCCTACCCTTTCGTATTTAACATATCTTCCAGAGATGTATAAAGGAGATTGTGTAATTTTTCTAGTTTCTATGTAATTTTCAGTAAACTGAGATGAATAATCCCCATTTACTGTCTTATTAGTAGTGTATTTTCAATCCTCCCATCCATATGTTACCGCTTCTAATATATCACAATTACATGGAAGTGACATGGAAAATCCTTCAACCTTTTGTCCACATCCGTTTCTACAGGGAGGAGTATCACAAATTAAATTTGCTGAATATCTATATAATTTAGTAAATTTATTACCTATATGTTTTCACGCTATAAGTCCAATTTCTTCAAAGTCTTCAGGAGTTAATTCTACCCCATATAACTGCTTTATCAAAGGATAAGCAGTATAAAATTCATCCATATGTTCCATTATCTAGCAATTTGATCATTAACAACAGGCATTGGAGCAAGTTGACGATAAAACCTTATCTTTTTCTCTGTAAGTCTTCTTTTAATTTCATTGTTCAAGAATGATGGATTATCAATATCCTCCGAGTTACAGCAGTTATACTCCATTGCTTGCCTAGGGTCTTTAAAAATAGCTACTACTGATACCATCCTTAATAAGGGAGCGTTAAAAACAAAACAGTCATACATATTATTTTTATTAGGAGTCATATCTACATATACATACGGTCTATTTTTACCTCTTTTTCTGTATTTGTGTGCTCTCCAAGAATTTATACTATTATACCATATAAAAGGTAACTGTCTATCTGTTGCTCCAATATATTCTATAGCATCAGTTCCAAAGTCTGCTATCACCTGAGGAATTTCAAAGTGTGCTACTAATTCATCATCTTCTGATTGAACACAGCATCTGTCTAGAGATTCACAGTCTACTGGGATGCAATTTATAGATAGCATTAAATCTTTTTTTGGAAGTATTCCCTTCAGTGCATACTCTTTAATAATCTGTAATCTTTCGTCTATAACATCATCCTCTAGCTGATCTAATGATAAAGATAAATTAGCTGAATAGCCTCGTAATCCAGCTTGGATATCATTAAATATTGCTGATGCAAGTTTACTATATACCATATATTTAAAATAAAAAAGGCGAAAGGCAAAAGTGCCCATCGCCTTTATTTGGTTGATAATTTTACTAAGCTTTTGCAGTTACAGTTACTTTACCCTGAGCTTCTTTGCCTTGGTAAACTACTTTGACATTTATATCACCAGTTGGTGTACTATCCAAAGTTTTCAGACTACTTCCGGTGATAGATGCTCCAGTCACAGAACCGACAATAGACCAAGTTCCTCCAGAAGTCTTTTCTTGACTATCTACAGTAAACTTAAGAGCTATAGTTTCTCCTTGTTTAACTGTCTGTCCAGCAGGAACAGCTACTACAATTTCCGGAACGTCTGGATCGTCTTCGTTAGTAATAGTTTCTAACGAGAGACCAGCAACAGTAATAGCTGCTTCAAATGCTTCAGCTAAATCCTGTCTTACGAAGAATACATGATGTGTAATGGAAGTTACCGTATCACCTACAGCATCAGATCCCATAATTCCTCTATCTTTGCAGTATTCTAGAGTGTATTGGTTATATAGCATTCCTATAACTGGCATTTCATCCTGCGTAGGAGAACCAAAACGTAGAGCTTCCAAAGTCGGAAGTCTTAAATTTTTCATAATATAAGTATATGTACCGAAACCTTCTTTACCATTGGCAATTACTGCTTCTGATACTTTCTTATATTGATTTTGGTCGTCGGGATATACGGATACGGTTGCAGAAACTAATTTCTGAAGCTCAGCTTTATTAAATACTTCGTATTCGTCTGTTCCAGAAATAACTACTTTATTACTTTCGTTCTTACTAGCCTTGATATAAGGATAGAGATTTTGTTGGAAGAATCTAACAGCTTTTACCATATTGTCAGCAATAGTAGAAGCGTTATCTCCATGAGCTACTTTAAATTCAATATGAATAGGTTTGCTCTTATAAACTGTAGCTGCTGTAGCCATAGTTGAAGCTTGACTTCCAGACAGTCTCATAAATAACTCAATTCTATAGAAATCTTCGGCTCCAGCCTCAGACGGTGCTGTCGGAGGGGTGAATGTAGCTGTACTTATGATTCCTTTATATCCTTCTCTTTTGGAAATATATTTAACAGAATCTTTATTAAATCTCCCAACTCTCTTAACTCTAAATTGATTGTTTTTACCTTCGAACTTAACTAATCCGCTTAGTTCGTCAGTATCTGAATTGATAACTACTGTGTTTGTGTAAGTAAACATAGATTAAAATTATTATTTAGTTTGCGGCTGCTGTTGAACTGGTGAAGCAATAGCCTGATTAATAGGAATATTTGTTTGTAATCTTGGGTCTCCTGCATTTTCTAGCAGAAGTGTTACCAGCTCCTTTACAATCTCATAACATACATAATCTGGTCACTCAAGAACTTGAGATGTATCCTCTACCAAGTCTAACTCTTCTTGAGTTAATCTTATATACTGAGGAGTCTTTATATAATCAATAAATACTTTTTCTAACTCAAATAATGAGTTGTCTTTTCCATATCGAATTTCCATTCTTACTGGAGAGACATTTCCGTATCTTAATTTAGCTAAGCGTTCTACGTTTGAAGCTGATCCTTTAGTTAACTTTATAGTAGTTGGAAGCCCTCCAGATATTTGAGAATCCTCCTCATTTTGAACATCAGTACCCCAAGTTCCATCATAAGGATTAGTGGGATTAGTTTCAGAAACATTTACATTATGTAAATAAAAGTAAGGCTTTTTGTAGGAAGGCTTATTGTACGCATTAATTATAACTGTAGGTCACATATCTCCAGTCAATCTTTGAGCTGGAAACTGAACCTTGTTACCTTTATTATAACATTTGAAATTTTTAGCAACATTGTATTGACACACACAATTCAAAATATGAAAATAGTCATTTGGAAGCTCTACTTCATAGACAGCACCATATAAAGAATCAATTCCAGTTTCGTCTCCATATTTAGATGAAGCCAGTACTGGTCTCAATATTGCTGTTGCTTTAAGAACCCGCAAATCATCAGATGTTTGCTGATTTATATCATAAATGTTATATCGCTTATCTAAATACTGATAAAAAGATTTATTAATTAAATACACATAATCCTCCAGCAGTAAACTTTGTGCTCCTACTTTATTAGTTTCTATTAGAGCATATTCAAATAATTGTCTAGAGGTCATTTATATATTATTCTAGGTCAAGAGCTTTTACGGCATTAGGATTAGTGACTTCTAATTCATCGCCATATGTGTCTCTTTTAATTAGTGCTAACATCTTAGAATTTCTTGGGTCTCTCATCCATGCTAACACAGCATCAATTGTTCCTCCCAAAGGTATTCCATCACCATAAATGTAAACTCTATTTTTACTGTAGATAACGTCCTTGTCCTTAGCATCCATAAATAATACTCTAAGTACAAGATCTTCTCCAGTATATAAGTTGATAATTTTATCAGGATCTTTACTAGCTATGTCTAATAGATACTCTTTAATGTCTGCATCAGGAGCATTTCTAAGATTTCTTCCAAGTAATCTTGCCATTTTAAGTCTTCCATCTGCTCCTTCCGGATCATTAAAGACGTAAGTCTCAGCTGTGTGGATTTTCTCTCTACGGCTAACCTTCTTGCTAGTTTCGTATCCAGGTCTTTCCACATATAGTTCTGCTGCACTGTATTTAATACCTGATTGTCTACTGAGAACATAGTTACCGTTCTTATCCTTTTGGTCAATAGTTTTAGCAATCAAAGAACAATTCTTAATAGCCTCCCATTGTGCCCTCTCAATAGGATTATCTAGATTAAATTCTTTTCCACTTTCAAACGTAATAGAAAAATTTTCAGGAATATAGACTTTGCCGCTGTTTCTTTCAGCATCAGTCATAATCATGTCACCTTTTGAATCTACATATTTTACACAATCGGGATATTGTCCAGTCACTCTATCTTTACATGGTTGTAGAGTATATTTTTGACCTACTTTACCATATACACTTCTAAGGATAATTTTATTATCAACGTAGTCTTTTGCCATATTAATTCATTATTAATTAAAATATAAAAAGTGATGTGGAGGGTCTCTGCCCTCCACTTATCTATATATTTTTATGATACTATGCCTCAATTAACATATATGATCTATATGGGTTAAATACTGCAACTCCAGAATAACCCCAGTTAATAAGTTTACTTGCTGCAACAGCAGAAGAAACTACTCCAGAACTTAAACCGTCTAAACCACCAACTCCAGGGAATCTATTAGAAATAAAGTCTCCTCCTTTAAGAGTGAACATCTGCAAAGCAGGTTTACCGTCTACGGAGTCAGCTGTTAAGTCAATAAATACTCCAAAGGCTTTTCTATCCCATTCATAAGATAGAGCACGGTCAACTTGGAATGTAACTTGGTTTCCGGCAAATTCATAAGATTGGAATGTAGCACCTACCTCTAGATATTTATTCTTTGCAGTAGAGTACATATAAGTTGAACATGGTTTAAATCTAGACAAATATTCTGAAAGAACATTCTGAACCATTGTCCACATAATCTCATTGCAAATGAAGATGTATTTGTTTCCAATTGGTTTTTCAGACTTTTGAACCATTTCATTCATAGCAGTCTGGAATACATTAATAGTCATTTTGTTGAAGATATACTTACCGCAATATCTTTCGATTTGTGGAAGAACACCATCTCCAATATAAATTGGTCTACCAGTATCAGGGTCTTGAATAGTTGCTTTGCCGTTTTTATCAACGTTAGTTCTATTGAACATTGAACCGTTGTTACGAGCATATAAGAAAGAGTCTAACAATTGTTTTTCTTTCTTATCCATTTTGTAGATTGTCGGAATAAGAGATTTCTTATCCTTTCCTTCAGCTACTTGGATAAATACATTTTCCATAGCAGCAAACTGAGCTGAGTAAGATACATCAACACGGTGTGTAGTAATATATCCTCTGTGTGTTTCAACATTAGATTGATATTTGATGTAACCTTCTTCGTGCATTTCTGGCATAGCATTAGACTGGAATCTAGTAGTCATACCTACCTGGCAACCGTCTAGATCAAGAACTGAAGAATAATCGTTGTCAATCAGTCTTACTGTATATTCCCAGAAATCATCAGCTTTTCTAATAGGTCTTGAAACAACCTGACATTGCTGACGAGTTGCATCAATTTTAAAGATGTCATACTTTTCGTAGTATCTTTCTTTAAAATGCATAATAATATCTTCTCCTGCTGCACCCTGTTCTGGAACTGCAGCAAATTCTACACGTTTAATGTAGTTAGTTTCGATGTCCCATTCAAAATAAGGAGCTTCTAATGATTTGTACTGTTCTTTCTTATGATCCATATAGAAAACATTTCTAAGACCTTCTGTAAGGAAAGAAGTAGTTAAATATGGATACATACGTGACATTACACCTAAACGATGTGGTTTAGCACCTACGAATTTATAAAAATCTTCGTAAGTCTTAGTATCGTTCATGTTTTGTTTGTTGGATACGTAACTTGCTACTAGCATACTTTATTTTATTTTTATGGTTATTAATCTAAGTCTAAAATAGGAATATCACTACCTAAACTTATGGTTTTTTGTTTGTCTGATTTAGATGGAGAACTTTTCTTATTTATTTTAGATTTTTTACCACTTAAAGCATCCTTATAGCCTTCTTCATACTTAGTCTGAGAATGTTGTTTAACAACATCAGTCCAGTAATCATTTAGTGCTTTTATAGAATCAGCACCATCTAAAAGGAATCATGCCATTTTAACTATACTTTCTGGGTCTTTTAAGGCTCTATACATGTAGTTAGTTCCAGTGGCATCAGTTCCTAAAATAAATTCTGCAATGCGTTCTCTGTCTTCGTCCTCTAAGTCAAACGATTCAATTGTTTTTAAGCCATTGATAGCTTCTATCATAGAATTAGCAAAAGCCTCTTGTGCTTCCTGGTCTTTAGCTTCATCAACAAGTTTTTGTTCTTCTATCTTAGCTTCCTCTTTGGCTTTATATCCATCTCTTAATGCTTGTATCTTTTTATTCCATAGAGTCTCGTTAGCTTTCTCGTGTTCTAAATATTGCTGAGCCTCCTCTTCAGTAATATCTCCAAAATTATACTTTAAATCTAACAAGTATAATTCTTCATCAGATAACTTGTCTACTTCATAGTGAGGTTCGCTATTAGCTGCTACAAAATCCTCTATGGCTTTATTACGAACATAATCTAAGTAGTCTTCTACGGATAAGTTATTATCTCTTAAAAGACTTATAAATTCTGTCTCTTCAGGTTCAAGTCCATAGTTATCGTCTAAATCTGAAGAGTTTAATATGTTGAGTTGCTCTTCTCTAGATAAACTGTTGAAATCAACTTCCTGGATATTTCCCTGCTCATCTTCGTACTTAATAGCTGATGGATCTTTTATACCTTTACTTTTTAGTAAAGCAACTAATAGATCATCGTCGTTATCTGAATTTTGGTCTGAAGTATCACCTTCGTCCCCTTTATTAGAGTCACCGTCGTCACCGTGATCATCTAAATTATCATCAAGCCCTTCTATATTTACAGAATCAAGCTCTTGATCATCTGAATCACCGTCTACGGGATCTATGTCTAAATAGTCTAAATCATCGTTCATATTAATTCCCTTTAAAATTATTTACAAAATTAGCTATATTTTACGTGTTTGCAAAATAAAAAACAACTCATTTTAATTAAACCTGCAAAGTAGTAAATTGTAGTAAGTTATGTGCTATTAATTATCTTGTGTTAACATAAGAATAGTATCAAGATTAGTTTCAGTCACTCCTCTAGTTTTATTTATCCTATTAGCACAATTTTTTAAATATTCTCTTTCTTCATTTGAAAATTCTATATCTACATAATGAGTTTTAGCCTTATCACTAATATATTTTAGCATTATGTTATTATTATTATCTGAATCTAAGACAATTCCCATGCCCTCTTCTTCTTTAGTTAATTTTATCTTTTCCTTTATACTTTTATTTTTTAACATATCCTCTATACTTCCATTCGGAGGAAGGAGTCCTAAAATAATAATTATTCTATCAACTACACTAAGTTTCATAATTTAAATTTTACATGGACTTATCCATCATGTCTTGTTGTGATTATCTCATATGGCTATTATAGTCTCTTCTTTTCCAGATTGTTGAGAAGTTGAAGTTCCGCCATTTATTCCTCATAGTACCTTATTTCCTCCACCACTTATAGTAACAGTATATCCAACATTTCTAATAAAATACATTTGCCCATCTTCTGGAGACGAGGGCATAGTTAATGTTATATCTCTAATAGCTATAATTATACTATCCATAGTACTTAAAGTAGTAGATTTAGCTATTCTTCTAGTTCTTAGTCTAAATCCACAGATATTTCCCTTAGCTAAATATAGAGCATGATTTCCAGAAGTAACATAGCTGTCATCTTGAGTAGCTCCAGTAACACTAACATATAATCCAGCATTTCCTCCTATAAAATAGTCGTCTAATTTTCTAGTAACTTCTAATCGTTGAGGAGCTATTAACGAACCGCCACTAGTGGCTGGAATAGTATCTCCTCCCAAGTAAACTGTAGAACCTACTGAGGAATCAGTAAATTTTATTAAATCAGCAGATAATAACATAGTCTTAGTCTTATCCGCCGAGGTAGCTTCCATTCTAGTATCTGACAATGCAAACCCTCCTATATTACCTTTATAAGAATATATAGTACCTTTAATATAAGCATTGTTAGCGTACATATTACCGTTCTGGTCTACATAGAAAGCCCCACTTTCTATTTTCTCTAGTTCTGTTTTAGACATTAACTTTCCAGGTTGGTTTGGATCAGTAGACGGAGTAATTACACCAGCTGAACTTATAGCGATTACTGGAAAGGTGTTCGTAGTATCTGCACCACTATAAACTCTCCCATTCATATAACAATTTTTGCTATTAGACCACATCATCGCATTACTAAAATTCCATCCCCCCATATGACCGTTATTAGCAAATAATATTTCTGTAGCCACTGATTCAAAAGATGCTCCAAACCTTTTTCAGTAATCGTTCTCTCCAGAAGTAGGAGGAGTTTTACCGCTGAAACTCCCGTTAACGGTTGTCTTACTATAATAATAAGCACCATTATGATATACAACTTCTACTAAGTCAGGGCTTCCTGTATAAGTAGCTCCTGATTCATAGTTACCTCTAAAATTCATAGCTGGACCTACAGGTCCAGGGTCTCCATCCTTAACTAACCTAGTATAAACAGCTGGTGTAGACCAAGTTCACAAAGATTCTCCAACATCTTTAACTCCATTGCTATACCAAACAACTGGTCACCTTTCACTAGGAGCAAGAGCCGATGCTGACCAGCCACTTGGCACATCGTAAGAAGGACTGGGAGTGCTAGGTGTCCTCTCATCATAGTCATAGAATATAGTTCTAAAGCTAGCCCCATCTTCTCCATTATCTCCTTTCGAAGTATATAAATTCCAATAATTAGTATTAGTAGGTAATACATTACCATAAACATCCTTTATACAGATATAGGTACTTCCTTCGTAGGAAACTACGTCCCCTTTATTATATTTTATATTGGAACTCTGTATAAATGGTCCTCTTCAATTTATCATAACTGCGGTAGAGTCTGGATCTTCTTGAGTTATATATCCTTTTATAAACAATTGCTTTAAATCAGAGTCAAATCTGATGTATGTATTTCCATTACCTATCCTAAAATTACCATTAATCATATCCCAATAACAATTTCCAGTTTGATCTTTTATAACTCCAGTAGTTATTGTATTTCCAGCAATTTCGGTAAACCCATACATAGTTTGAAAACTTCTTACTTTAGAAGCCTTTACTGTAGAGTCGCTAACTCCTCCAGATATTTCACTGCCTCCTTCACTAAGACTAGCTCTAGGAGTATTAAGTACTCCAACTCAGAACATATAATACCCATCCTCAGACTCTAAAAGTTTTTGTTCTGTAGACAATAAGAACTCTCCTTGATTACTAGTTTTACTACATTTTGCATACAAGTAGTAAGGCTTTCCAGGGTCTAAACCAGTTTGGTCAAAATCTGGAGCAGTAAGCGACCCACTTATATTATGCAAAACCTCCCAAGTAGCTCCTACCGTATCATCATTATTTTCTAATCCTATTGTATTATGAATTAGCAATCCAGGTCTACTTATATCAACAATAAATGCGGCGAATCTATTTTCATCACCTAAGTGATTAGGAGAAAACTTAATATTTTCTAAACTAAATTGCTGAGAATTAGTACCAACAATTAATTGAGCTGTATGTACTGCAAGTGGAGTAATTTTCTCAGTAAAATAGTTTCCCTCTGGGTCAAACATCATATCAAATGTCTCCATTACGTCCTGCCAAGTTCTCTGTGTAAAATCACTTTGGTTCTTTAAAGCATCACGTATTTCATCTAAATTTCCAGTAATCATATCTTCTAAGTCATTAACATTAAATAATGTGTTTACCCAATAGCCACCTTGTTGTACTAGCAAATCCCCATCTCTAAGGTTAACTAACATTACATCTTCTAGTTCTGACAGTTTAGTAACTCCTTCAGAATTGTTGTTATTATTGCCAGCGCCTCCACCTAAAGGGATGAGTGATTTTTCTACTAAGGCATACATTCCATCCTCATTTCTTACATAGTAAAATCCAGTTTTAGTTCCAATATCATTAATAGTATCTACTACGTGAATAATAACAGGAGCGTTAATTTTACCATCCTTTATTAAGTCTATGAAGGAATTTCCTTGCTGTATTTTTACCTTACCCTTAGTTTGTATAACAAAGTCCTTATCTCTAGAACCAGCTATAACTTGCTTAGTTCCCAGAACGGAATCTGATCTAATTAACTCTTGAGACATTTTTATTTTACTTCTATAATTAAATTATCCTTATCTTTCTCAAGTAATTCTAATAGCTTATTGTAAGTAGCCCTAGAATTTAATACTTTTCCTTTAACTAAATTTTGCCCAACTAAAATGCACCCCTCTGTATCAGAACTAGTATTTCCACTGTGTATTCTTATTCCTAAAAAGTGAGGAACATTTAATAGCTCTGGAAGTATTTTTTTAAATCTGTTAGAATAGGATAAAACAACTTTATATGTTCCAGAAGGAATTGCTGTCTTTCCTTTAATCTTTCCTTCACATTTGCAGTCTATTCCATTAGGAGTATAAGGACATTCATCTGGAAGTACTCTAACTGTATCTTCCAAAGTATCACAAAATCATTCTCCATCAATGTAGAGCTTTCCTATCGTGTACTCTGAACCTTTAAAAATTCTATTCAATAATAGCTTCATAACTTATTACTTATAATAATTATTTCAAGATTAAACCATTTAAAGAGAATGTTCCGATTTTATTTTAAATTTGGAGTTCATCTTTAGATGGTTCCAGTCTGCAAATATATAAATAATTATGCCTTATTCCGAATTAATTAAGTTAAATTAAGTTAATATACTCCTAAACAAAAATACCACCGATACAATTAAGTACCGATGGTATCTTTAGCTAGTTAGCTTTTTTATTTGCCTTAAATGTATTTACCAACTCGTCTACATCCTTATCAGTAAATTTAATTCGTCCTACTGTAAATCCGCCCATTCTCTTGATTTCTTCTCTGGCTGCTTCTCCAAGCATATCCACATTTATATTTCCATTCTTATCAATAAACAGATCTATAATTGGTCCATATTTATCAACAGCGTTTTTAACTACATAATTTACAACAGCTTGTGTAGGCAATGAATTTAATCCAAACATAGTAGATGCTAAGTTTTTAGCATATTGTTCAAATGTTTTTACTAAAATCTCTTTATCGCTCATAATTTATTAATTTAATTACTGGTTATTTGTAAGCATCTCCTCATATTTTTTCTTGAGGTCTGGGTCATTTTCTAGTAAATTTAGCAACTTGTCAATTTTTTGTTGCTTGGCTCTTAACCCTTCATTTACCCTTTCTTTTTGCTGTTTGATGGTTGTTAGAAGGTTATTAGCAGCTATTTTTCCGTCTGGAGTAGTAACATACTCCACAGCAAATTTGCTTCCTAAATATCCCAAAAACCCTGCCTCATATGTCTGTTTGGCAAGTTGATATTCTCTTGACTCTGCCATAACAGCCTGCTCTTCTGAACTCATAGAAGAAACAATTTTATTAATTTCTTCCAAGACTGGTACAGACGCCTGCTTTTGTTGCTGCATTGCTTGCATAGTTTGCATCTGCTGCAAGTAGGTAGTCTGTAAGTCTTGAAGATTAGTACCAAACGGATTTTCAAACATACTAATTAAATCTTTCTATAAGAATATTTACGTTATAAGCTGGAGCATCGACTGAATTAATATTTAATGCAGAAGCTCCCGTATTTGTGATAGTTATTACATCTCCTTTATTAAGAGACAATACTGTCTTAATCTCATACTCTGTATTTATGGCGGTTGCACCACTTGCTACTGGAGCTGCAGATACTATAACACCGTTTACAGAAATAGTAGGTATAATAGTAGAAGAAACAGTCCCAGGAGTACCTATAGCAGAAACATCTATCATATATGTACCCTTGTTAGTAACAACTAATGAGTTACCAGAAACTATAATATTGTTAGCACTAGAAGTAGCTACAATGCTTCCTGGTTGTAAAACTCCGCCTAATGCCGCCCAAGTTTGGGTAACATTATTCTTTATATAAGTGTATCCAGGCGTACTGGATACACTTCTTCTGCAACAACTCATATTTACTTCCTTTTTAAATTACTATAAACTTTGAGAATTTCCGCAGCATCCTGTCCAAGTAGTTCCGCTGCCATTAGGAGTGAAAGGAGTACAATACAAAGGAGTGATATTAGGAACAGGAGCACATAGATTACTATAAGCATACTTTAATTCTCCATCAATTTTGTGATCTAATTGTCTTTGTAGATAAGCATCAGAAATCAAGTTCTGTTTTTCAGCTCTGCAGCAGCAATCGTCGGTATATTTGTTAGCCTTAACCTGAGTTAATTCGAACATTAATGGAAGAGCAGCAGCAGTAGCGGCTTCTTTCTTTTCAAGTTCATTAATTCTAACATTCAATCTAGTAAATATATCAGTTTTTTCCTGAATATCTTTTTCTCTATTTGCTGACAATTTGTCGCATAGAGTAAGATTTTGAACGTTATCTCTAGTAATAAGGTCTACATACATATTACATTTTTCTCCTATATCCTGGATACGTCCTTGATAGTTTTGGTCACTCAAAACTTTAGTTTGACCATTGATATAAGTGTATAGATCTATATCATCTTGCATAGACTGTACTCTATTAGACCAAGCTAAATTATCAGCCATTTGACCTTGAGCATAAGCCATTTGCATTGCTCTTTCTGCTAAGCTACAGTTTCCGTTGTTTCCTCCAAACAGACCACCTAATAGTCCGCCATTGTTTCCACAACCGCATCCGCCGTTGTTAGATAGAGCAGCTAGACCTGTACCAATGATACCAAGAGTTAAAGCTGCATTAGTTTTACCTTTAGAACCGAACTTATCTTCGGCTTCTGCCATAATGTTTAAAATTGTGTGTTAGTGATTCGTCTTATCTATTTTTTACGCGTAAAATCAAATTTTTATAGAGTAGTTTTTCCCTTTTATTTACACTGCAAAGATAATATAAATCTATGAGGTTGTCAAATAAATTATTAAAAATTGTTAAAATTAACAATTATAAAGAAAGCGTGCTAAAATCTGTTAAAAGATCTTAACACGCTTTTGTTAAAAATTATTAAATAAACTACTTATGTGATAATTATATAAATATAGACTATTATTACTTAGCTATTTCTACATAAAGACCAACTAAAGCTGATAAATCATGATATACTGGCTGTCCAGAGTTTCTAGTACATTTATAGACCACACCATTTTGTGAATAATATTTACCAGCAAATAATTCCATATTATTATTATAAGGAATAGGATCTTCTAAAGTTCCTTGATTAGTTTCGTTAATTTCTTCATATAAAGCAGCAGTATGAATTGAAGGTGGTTGATTTTCTAATACAGTAGCTATAGTCTGTTTAACTTTATATAATTTATTTTGATACAATACTTTCATTCCAGTATCTAATTTTCCACCTACAAAAGATTCCCATTTAGGATAAAGTAATTTCATTGAAAGAGATTGTTCATCTGTAAGTTCCAAAGTGTTAATAAATGATTGTGCAAATAATACACTTTGATTTACTACAGAATTTTCTTCATATTCTTTTGCAGCTGTTACTAAACCTTCAGAAGTTAATTCTACCTTATCAGGAAATTTAATATCATAATTCACTTTTTCCAAATCTTCTAAAGAAGTACACTTCTTAATAGAATCTATTAAATCTTCTCTATTACTTTCACAAGTTTCATAGTATTCATTTAATCTAATCATTGCTTGTAAAGCAGACTTACTGTCTAATGAGATACCACAATCTACACAAGGAATAGTAACATTAGCATCACTATTTTCACATTTAATTTTAATAGTAGATATAGCATCTTTACTTAATACACATTTATGACCATTAATTGATGTTTCGTTTTTAATAAAAAATTCATTACACCAACTTATAATGGTTTGTTTAATATCTTCTATAGATGGTTTAAAATAGAACCTTTCATAAGTCCAAGTAGCTAAATTAGTTGGAATTGTTCCAGGTTCGTTTTCTGGAGTGCCTTCTTCTTTATCAAATACATCTTTATAATACCATCTAACTACAAAAACGTTTTCACTTTCTTGTTCAAATTGTTTGTAATTAGTCTTTAAATCAGTAATTCTAATCATAATTAATAGTTGTTTTGAATTATTTTGTTTAATAATCTATGCTTAGTAGTATATTCTTCCTTACATATAAATTTACTATAATCTGGAGCTATGTCCACTACTTCATATCATCTTTTAGAAATCATATTAGCATATTTCTTTCTTATATTATAGGATTCGTATTTACCTAAAAACCCATAGTAGCTATTAAGAACGCTTATGAAATGCTCAGCTTTTTCTGCTGGATAATGTTCATATTTCTCAGCTAGATCGTTGAATTTAAATATAGTTTGATGTAAGTATGCTACTGTCCTGTTTGCAGAATATTTAAACTTACCTTTAACTACAGCTCCTATAAATTTACAACCTTTCTTATAATATTGAATGTATAATTTCTTAGGGTGTAAAACTATTTTAAGATTATCTTTTAAGTAATTTCTTATTCACGGAACAGAATCTAATAGTAGTTTTTTGTCTTTACTTATTACAAAGAAGTCGTCTACATATCTGCCATAGTATTTGAATTTCTCTACCATTAGTTTGTCAAAAGTATTCAAATAAAAATTAGCAAACATTTGACTTGTTAAATTACCAATTGGCAGTCCATAATCTTTGTCTACAGTAAATAAAGATTTATTAGCTGGCAAATCATCTCACATGAAATCTGGAGATTTTCTAATACAATTGTTTTGAGGGCAATTGTTTACAATTTTTGTTACTAGTTCTAGTATTATATCAACATCATCTTCTTTATAATTTTCTTTTATAAAAGTTATTAACATTTTCAATAAAGTAGGTTTATGGATAGACATAAAAAATCCTTGCAGATCAAATTTAGCAATGTAACAAGGTTGAGTGTAGTTTTCACTACACTCTTTTACTTGTTCATGAAGTCTATTTATTCCGTATAGAGTTCCTTTCTCTACTCTACAATTGTAATTGTCTTTTATAAATTCTCTCTCAAATAAGGGTTCTAATCTTAACATAACTAAATGATGTACAACCCTATCTCTGAAATCAGCTGCAAATACCTCTCTCTTTTTAGGTTTAGTTACTATAAATGCTATACTTCTTCCTATCTCATAAGTTCCATCCATAATATCTTTGTATAGTTTAGCACATTCTATTTCCCAATTTATTTCAAATTTTAATGCATTACAAGTATTTCTCTTATTTTTTCTGCATTTGTAATAAGCAGAAATTACATCCTCTAAAGCAATCATACAATATAATTAGGGCACTTAAAGAATATCAGGGACGACAGTAGATGGTGTTGTTCTTATCGTTGTTGTTGATGTTCAGTGTTGTTATCATAAAGCATTTTATTCTTTATTTCATATAGTTTTCCATTCTATATGCTCAGACTATATCTTTATCCTAACAGGATAATGGGCGCTCGTGTTAGTATTATGTTCTCTTAAAATTTAATTCGGATTTTTCTTTTAAATGGTAAGAGTTTCAACTATTAGTCGTTGAACCTTCTAAAGTTGTTAAGCTCTAGCTTGGCTGCTGATTGTCCATATTAATAGGAGGATTTCCAGCAATTCACCCATTTTTCTAATATTCATTACTGAATATTGAGGCTTGTTTAGTAAACCACTATCTCAATTCAATTTCCACGCGTTGTTCGACGAGTACTCCGTTGCGTTCTTACGATTATATTGTCTTAGCTATTTCGTGTATTTTTATATATAATTTTTGTAATATTTTTACACGGGTCTAGCACGTAAGCAGCTTCTTTAAGTTTGTTTAAAATAAATAAATAACATCTTACTCTAAACTTAGGCTCCTCCTAGCATAACCTTAGTCACACTAGCTCTATTTTATATATTGTTGTTAAGATGCTTGCATACATAAGCATTCCTCTATATTAGAGAAATGTTGAACGAAACGTGCTTGTTGTTGATAGCTTATCAACTCTTTTTCAAAACTGGCTCTTATAAGTATTTTTACCGTTTCGTATTTAACCCTATATTTCTCTAAACAACTTTGTCT